>CDZP01014150.1_pt1 | contig 263716 bp, 189 predicted proteins | sample 554941 | NCBI WGS metagenome assembly CDZP01 (sample SAMEA3182064, study PRJEB8094) | gut metagenome | biome: human; feature: gut; material: Stool; isolation source: human stools | place: Canada | collected 2013-01-28
CGACAATCTGAATTTGCGCCCTGAAAGGGCATAATTGTATACAGTTCCGCCCTTTCAGGGCTTGTGGCTGGTGTGTTTTTTTCGTAGGGCGTTGCCCTACGCTATATAATTAAGCCCTTTCAGGGCACCCCAATAAATATATAATTGTAAGGCTTTCAGCCTAACTGCAAAATTCCCATTTAACCGATAAATTCCCATTTAACCGCAAAATTCCCATTTATCATTTCAATTTAAAACGGTATACAACCATGGAAGCGGCCTCCAGTTCGAGCGGTTGATTCAGGTCCAGTCCGACTTCCGTCTCTACCGGTTGGACTTCATTCGGGGTAAACGGGGTGTTTTCTTTTCCCGGAACCAGTACCAGGCTTGTTTTATGTGCCTTGACGGGACGTTTGAAGCCGGAAACTTCCGGTTGTAGAATGACTTTTTTATCCTGCAGGTTTATCAGTTTCAGGATATATTGTTTGCTGGCCGTATCATATCCCATCGTAACAAAGATGTTCTGCAAACCTTCTATATCCTTGATCGCTGCATCCAGACACACGTCAAACGTGTTATCCCTGAACATCTTTGCCAGATAGAAGAAGGAAGTCTTTACGCTACTGTCTACTCCATTAATCAACATCGGCAGGAAGATACGGTGTTCCAGAAAGTCCCAATGCCTCATCACCGGACGTTCAGCAAACAAGGGATTCAAATCGCCGTTGCGTTCTATTGACATACGAATGGCTCCGGTAGCCAGCAGGTTATAAGGATATTTTCCGCTAATACCCAATTCGCCGATAAACAGCTCGGCAACACCCCGTTTGTAGTTATCAAAACGATAATGCTGTTCGCAAGCCCATTCGATTGAGTTATAATAATGTTCGTCGAACACTTTCACATTCTTCGGGTTGACAAAATTGGGAATATCCTTCCGTTTGTCATCATTCTCTCTTCCGACTACACGGATGACACTATTGGCTATATAAATCAAGTCAGGATATTTGGCGGACAACGCCTGATAGATTTTCTCATAACGCTCCCAATACACAGGTCCGAAATCTTCATTTCCAATCTCGATATATTTTAGCGGGAAAGGAGCGGGATGACCGTTCTTTGCCCGTTCAGCTCCCCATTTCGTAGTTGTATCACCAATGGCATACTCGATGGCATCCAACGCATCCTGGATATAAGCGTCCAGATCGACATCAATGTGTCTGAAATTCCACTGTGGACTTTGCTTCACCCAACCGCTGCAAATCATACCCGTAGGCATCACATACATCGCATCGGCTCCCACATATTCGCACAATTCATAAAACTCATGATAACCGATTCCGTCGGTACGGTAATAAGGCGCCCATTTGCTCCACTGTCCCGGACGATTTTCAATCGGTCCGAGCGTCTTTTTCCAGTGATACATCGTTTCTTCATTGACTCCGTGCACGATGCATCCGCCCGGAAAACGGATAAAGCTGGGAGAAAACTCTTTCAGGTTCTGAACAATGTCTTTACGGAATACGGATTTTCCATCGTTCCAGGTATCGGACGGGAACAGGGAAACGACATCTATCTGAAATTGTCCTTTCGACATCGGTTGTATGGCAAACATTCCACGCCGGACGTTCTTTTCCGGTTTCAGTTCACCGGTATATTTTGTCCAGTCCCGATTCCCTACATTCACTTCGATCACATTGCTCACCCGTTGTCCCCATTCGTCAACTAGAAATACACGTAACGGAGCGGAATAATTTCTGTTCTTCAGAAACAAGGAAAGGCGGTAAGACGTATCCGTCTTCAAGTTCATTCCATAATATCCACGGTTGAGAATCAGGGCATCCGGATGGTTCGCAATATCTTCCGTGACATTAACCAGCATCGAATACTTATTTTCCCCACTCATCGGATTTTCATCCGTGCGACTGATAAATACAGGAGTATATGATAACGGATAAGTTGTCCATCCAATCAGCGGATCGGCCTGAAACACTTTTTTCTCTTTAACGCGGGGAGCCGGAACATTTTCATAAAGACCGTTCTTCACAGATAATCCGGCAGGCGGTGTAGCTTCTTCAAACGAACGGTTACGTATCAGTTCGGCGTGCAGAGCACCCTCGCCCATCATTCCTATTTCCTCATAATGGAAACCGTACTTTACGGGAGCCACTTTGTGGGTTTTCGATTTATTGATATACAACGTTCCATCGGAGGAAGACGGAGAGGAACTATTCCCATATACCAGAGGTAATGTGAAAAACAGACCGATACCAAACGTAAAGGATTTGAATGTCGAATGATTCATAGCATTTGTTTTTAGAGTTTCACATTGCAAATGTGGTCTTTTCTATCCAAGAAAAACAGAAAAATAATGCTTAATACCTGCAATCATGTATAAAAATCTGTAGCGAAGCGGCAAACTGAACATGAGTGCTGCCCGTTTGAACAATTCTACGACTGTTCAAAACAAAAAAAGACGTATCTTTAGGTCGTGAAAATCAATCAGAAAAGCCATGAGAACCACCTTACTTAAATTCGTACTCTTATTTAGTCTCGTGCTCTTAAATACAAGCTTGTCGACGGGACAGATTCAATATAATAATATACGCTTCAAACAGCTAAGTATAGCTGAAGGACTCCCGCATAATACGATCAATGCAATCACCCAGGACAACCACGGGTTCATCTGGTTTGGTACACGCAACGGATTGTGCCGATATGACGGTTATAATATCAACCTGTTCGCACATAATGAGGCCGACAGCACCTCACTCCGCCACAATTTCATCACACGCTTATATAACGATTCGCTCCGTAACATTCTATGGATCTCTACCGATCAGGGCATCTGCAGCTATAACTACGAGACAGAAGATTTCAGCCGTTACCAGATTAAAGGGAACACTAAGGATGATGTTTGTTTCCTGAACACCAGCGATGGTATGCTTCTGGCAGCTTGTAGCAACGGACTCTATCGCTACAATGAACAAGACAGCTTGTTCGTTCCTTTTCTTCTCGATGAAGAAAAACCTCATGTGAGATACCTTGCGGAGGACGGAGACAAAACCTTATGGATAGACACCAACAAAGGACTGATGCGATACAGTCTGGAGAAGAAACAGTTCGTTTCCCTCCCGACTCTCATCCAGCCTTTTACACAGCAATGCAACAATGCCGTCCTGATCTCGTCCAACCAGCTTTTATTTAATACTAACAACGATTTTTTCGTCTATCATATACAAAGCAATACCCTGTGTAATCTCTCGAAAGACCTTGAAGTGAAAGACTTCCGGTGTGCGGCAACCGACCATACGGGGAATATATGGGTAGGCACGGAGTATGGCATCTTTGTCTTCAACAAACTCTACCAACTGATTGCACATTACGAACAATCGGAACGGGATTTAAGTGCGCTGAACGATTCTCCCATTTACAGCCTTTATCAGGACAAGGCTCATAATATGTGGGTAGGAACCTATTTCGGAGGAGTCAACTATTATATATTCGGTTCCGACCAGTTCCAGATATATCCATACGGAGCCAGTTTCAATCATTTGAGCGGAAAGGCTGTCCGCCAGATTATCAATGCTCCGGACAACGGTCTGTACATCGCCACCGAAGATGGCGGATTGAACTACCTGGACAATAAGAAGGAAATCACCCGTGCCGAACGGCTGCACAAGCAAATGCAAATCTACGCCAAGAACATACATTCTTTATGGCTCGACAAAGATAACAGCTTGTGGCTCGGACTGTTCCTGAAAGGAGCTCTTCACTATATACCGCATCTAAACCGCACGGTGGACTATAATCTATTGTCGGATGAGGTTTCTTCCGGCTTCTGCATCATCGAAGACAAGAACGATCATATCTGGTACGGAGGCCCTTCCGGCTTATTCCTGATCAACAGGAAGAAAGCAAACTCCCGCCCGGAAAAAATTTCATCTCTCCGTGTCTTTAACCTGGTACAGTTTAATGACAGTATACTTTGGGCAGGAACCCGAAAAGGCAGTATATTTCAGATCAATACCCATACACTGAAAGTAACCTCGCTCCCTATCCTGCCGCACACCAATCTCTACATCACCTATATCTACCCCGATTCACATCAACGGATATGGATAGGTACAGACAACAACGGGCTTTATGTATCAGACCGCAACGGTAACATTATCGCCTTTTACAGTAAAGAACAGTTGGGATCCAACGCCATCAAAGGTATCATTGAAGATGAGATGAGTAATGTTTGGGTAGGTACCGGAAACGGACTTTGTTGTATCAATTCCCAAACAGGAAGCATTGACCGATATACCACGGCCGACGGATTACCCATCAACCAGTTCAACTACTCCTCCGCCTGCAAGAAGCCTGACGGAGAATTGTATTTCGGAACTATCAACGGTATGATTTCTTTCTACCCGGAACAGGTACGCTCCGTCAATCCCCGTTTCAACATTGCACTGACTGCCATTTGGAGCAACAGCGAATATATGTCGCCCAACAATGAGAAAGCATTCATCCCTTCCTCTATCTCCGAACTGACAGAGATCACCCTGACGCACGAACAAGCCCAATCCCTGCGTCTCGAATATTCCGGCCTGAATTATCAATATACCGACAACACTCAATATGCGATGAAAATGGAAGGTATCGACAAGGACTGGCAGTTTGTAGGCAACCAGCATCAGGTACGCTTCTCCAATCTGCCTTCAGGAAGATATATCTTAAAGATCAAAGCCAGCAAAGATGGTATCCACTGGGACGAAACGGGCCAAAAGGACCTTGCCATCAGAGTCCTTCCTCCTTGGTGGCTCTCACCGGGAGCATATTTAGTTTATGCACTACTCTTCCTATTAATCATTTACGCCGCATACAGATATACCAAAACGCGTATCATCCTGCTCATGCGACTGAAAACGGAGCATGAACAACGCGTCAACATAGAGAATATGAATCAACAGAAGATCAATTTCTTCACTTACATCTCCCATGACCTGAAAACACCGCTGACCCTGATTCTATCGCCTCTGCAACGATTGATCCAGCAGCCACAAATCAGCAACAACGATAAAGAGAAACTGGAAGTCATCTACCGAAACGCCAACCGGATGAATTATCTGATTAATGAACTATTGACGTTCAGTAAAATCGAGATGAAACAGATGCGTATCAGCGTCCGGAAGGGAGACATCATGCACTTTCTGGAAGAACTGTCGCACATCTTCGACATTGTAGCCGGGGAACGGGAAATTGACTTCATCGTCAATCTGGAAGACACCGAAGAGGAAGTCTGGTTCTCGCCTTCCAAACTGGAACGGATTCTTTATAACTTGCTCTCAAACGCATTTAAATATACCCAACCCGGCGGATACGTCAAGTTGAGTGCCAAACTAATAAAAGAAGAGAAAGAAACATTTGTGCAAATCTCCGTCAAAGACAATGGCAGGGGGATTCCTAAAGAAGCTCAGGAACAAATATTTGAAAGTTATTACCAGGTTGAGAAGCGCGACCATCGCGAAGGATTCGGACTGGGATTATCGCTTACGCGTTCGCTCATACACATGCACAAAGGGGAAATCCGGGTAGAAAGCGAAATCAACAAAGGTTCGGATTTTATCGTTACCCTGAATGTATCCGAGGATGCTTACAACCCCGATGAACGCTCGTCCGAGAACATCACGACCGAAGAAATACAGAAATATAACCAGCGAATCAAGGAAACCATCGAACTCATTCCTGAAAAGCTGACCAACAAAGAAAAAGATCCTGCCCGGGAATCTATTATGATTGTAGAGGACAATAAAGAAATGAATGATTATCTTGCCAGCATATTCAGCGAGAAATATGATATTATACGGGCGTATAACGGTGCGGAAGCCTGCAAGAAGATAGCCAAACAGCTGCCCAACCTCATTATATCGGATTTAATGATGCCGGTGATGGACGGCCTGGAATTCACGGAACGTGTCAAACAGGACGTAACGACCAGCCATATCCCCGTTATCCTCCTGACTGCAAAGACCGATGAGAACGACCATACGGAAGGTTATCTGCGGGGAGCCGATGCGTATATCACTAAACCTTTCAACGCCAAGAATCTGGAACTGCTGGTACAGAATATCCAAAAGAGCCGGAAACAGAGTATTGAACACTTCAAACAGGCAGAAGAACTGAACATCAAGCAAATAACCAACAACCCGCGGGATGAAATATTCATGAAAGAACTGATGGAACTGATTATGGCGAACCTCACCAAGGAAGACTTCGGAGTAACGGAAATCACAGCCCATCTCCGCATCAGCCGCAGCCTGTTGCACATGAAGCTGAAATCACTCACCGGATGCTCCATCACTCAATTCATACGGACCATCAAAATGAAAGAGGCTAAAACTCATTTACTGAATGGTATGAATGTCTCCGAAGCATCATTTGCCGTCGGTATATCAGATCCGAACTACTTTACAAAGTGTTTCAAGAAAGAATTTAATATCACTCCGACAGAGTTTCTCAAGCAGTTGAAATAGAAAGCAAAAGCAACTGCTTCAGAAATTCAACCTACCCTTAGACAACGTGTCAACTATTAATAGAAAAGTTCTTTTGCTCCCTTTGCAAAGATCTCTTCCCTTCATAGTAAAGTTGTCTTTGCCCTATTTCAAACTATAAACGCAAGTTCCGTTTATATAATTGCAAGCTTTGTTTTTATAAACGGAACTTGCAATTATAAAAACAAAGCTTGCATTTATAGTTTGGAACGAAGGAAGAGAAAGTTATCTAACCGGAGAAAGATAGTTTGGTCTATAGCAAAAGGAAGTTATCTATTAATAGTCAACAGGTCAAGTAGGTATATCTTGTAAATCAACTACGCCCAACAGAAAAAGATATCGCCGGTAATTAATCTACAACATTCACTGATGCAGCTAATTACCGGCGAGCAATAGAAATCTATAATCAACTAATACCTATTCTACCATTCTTGGAAGCGTAAATCAGCTTCTGGATTCTGACGACGAATCAGTTCCTCGTCAACCTGATAAGTGACGCCACCTTTCGTGTACTTATAAGAAAGGGTAAACTTAGGCTGTTTCCCTACAAATTCCAATGATTCGGCTGCAGGATCTAATGTGGCGGATGCATCTGTGATAGCGACGCTTCCTCCGGCTTCGATAGTAACGCTTCCGTCCGGATTGACTGTCAGATTTACCGACTCATTATTTTCCAATGTGTTTCCGAAACCCGGTCTGCGTACTTTGTTTCTACCTAACGAAACAAAGTCGCGGGTCATATTCTGACTCAAATCCTTGTTATTGTATTCAGTCACCTGCTGGGTGGATAAGTTAGTAACTTTCCCTTTCACAAAGTATGTCCCATGATACTGGCTGACGAACTTGACAACTACAATGCTGTAATCCTTCAACTGACCGTTCACGTCGGTACTTACTTCATCCTGATTATGATCGACCAGCCGGAAAGGGATGGCATAATGCTTATCCAAAGCGGCATCGTCATTATAGAAAGCATCGGAGAAAGTCACTTTCACATCTGCTATTGCCAGATTCGGATTGCTAATTGTCATCTTGTTCGGATTAGCCAACTGATAATAGTTTTCCGGCATCAGTGTCAAGCCCGTACCATCCAGTAAAGACGGATCGATCTCAAACGTAGCCCAATCATCGGTATGCACCTCTCTTTTACCGCCAATAGCCACTCCTACCTTTATCGACATATCTGTATCGGCTACCAGTGTCCGCAAAGGTTTTTGCGAAGCAAAGTACACAGAACTCTTATCGTAGTCCTTTTCATAATCGTCATAACAAGCAGTCATCAGAACGCTTATCAGCCCTATCCATAATATATTTAGTCTTTTCATTGTAAATAAGTATTTATATCAACAGCACGTTATTCCCAACCCTGATTATTCATTAGATTCTTATTCTTTTCCAGCTCTGCATACGGTAATGGCATGAAATAGTTTTTCACTTCATATTTCCGTTGTTCCACTTTCTGTACTTTGAAGCTGAATGTGCCATCTTCATTGCGGGTAACGGCAACACCCTCCACCTCTTCGTTCAACGGTAATACCCAACGACGCATATCAAAATAACGATGATTCTCGAAAGTAAATTCCAAGCGACGTTCGTTCTGAATCAGCTTTCTGAACGAGTCTTTACTTTGAGCCATTTCATCCAGATAAAGATCAAAGTTGATACCCCCGGCTTGCGAACGGATTGTTTTCAATATTTCGTATGCAGAATACAGGCATCCTTCGGCTTTCACCGTCGGGTTGCCCCAAGCCTCATTGGCTGCTTCGGCAAAGTTAAGAAGAACTTCCGATTTCCGTAACAAAGGATTGTAATGAACCGAGTTTAAGGTCTGAATCGGATTCAGCATAGCCGATTTCTTAGAAACGAATTTAGCCAGATAATAACCCGTACGTGTAGCATTCTCACTAAACGAAGGAGAATCTTTTCCACCCTCGGACATATCCAACGGCTGACCGGAATCGCCAAATGTAGCACTATGATAGTAGACATTCAGTGCAAAGCGATTATCCAGTACGGCATAAAGCTGCGTCAGATCGAAATCAGGATCAGACAGATCGACACCGGAACGGACATCGGTTGCCGGATAACCATTCTTCGCATAAAAAGCCTTTACCAGATTATGAGAAGGAGTGGCACGAGCACTTCCATAATAGAATGGCGGGAAATGAAGGCCTTCCAGTAGATTACTATTAAAATATTTGCGGAAAGCATAATCGGAACTTTCGGTCTGCACATCGGCAATGGAGGAAGCCGTAACAGGAACATAAGTTCCGAAACCTTCCATGCCCAGAATCTTATTGATCTCTTTGGCTACCGCTTCCCATTTTGCCTGGTAAACCGTAGGGTTCAGTATTTCGAATTGTCCCATGCCGGTGATCTTCGTCACATCATCATCCTGCATGGCAGGGCTTGCGCTATATAAAAGTGCACGACTTTTCAGAACAGCTGCCGCCGCTTTCGTGGCACGGCCGATTTGTGTATTACCAAACTCCAGGTCATCTCCCTGATACACATTCGGTAATAACTCGATGGCATTATCCAAATCGTTAACGATAAAATCGACTGTTGCCTGATAAGTAGGACGAAGAAATTCACCATTCTGCGCGGCCTCATCCTGCGAAATAAAATGATCTGCCAACGGAATACCCAACGCTTTTCCATTCTTCGCCTTTCCGCCGTACATCTTCAATAGCTCAAAATGCCACCATGCACGCAGGAAATACGATTCACCTTCCAGACGCAGCTTGATTTGCTTGTCCACTTCCGGGTCGGTACGGTTGTACTGCACCTGGTCGGTCAAGCCGTTTTCGAGGAAAGAGTTTACATAGTTCAGCATGTTGTACGCATTGCTCCAATTTCCGATCGGGTTGTTAAACGCTGTCATCCCACCCATATTTAATTTATAGACAGAAGAGCTGCGCAGATTAGTCACTGCATTATCGGTAGCACAATCCAGAAAGTTATCTTCAAAACAATCCGGACGGTTGGCTATGCCATTATAAGCTTTATATAGTACGCCTTGAGCAAGTTCCGGCACTCTCCAGGTATCAGAGTCTCCGATCTGCCATGTCACCTTTGTATCCAATGTGTCGTCACAAGCACAAAAGAGAAACAGACCTGCTAAAACGCAACTTCCTAATATATGTTTCATATTGCCATCTATTAATTGTTCAAAATTAAAATACAAAAGAGACTCCGCCTGTAAAAGTACGTGTCACCGGGTAGTTTGTCACACCGGCATTCAGCAATTCAGGATCTAAATCTTTCACGGAAGAAAGGACAAATAAGTTTGCACCACGAGCGAAAACCTTCATCTTCTTCACTACCGAACTTGGGGAGAACTGATTGAACGTGTAGCTCAATTCAACATTCTTCATACGGAAGAAGCTTGTATTCTTCAACCAGAAAGAAGAATTGCGGAAATTGTTCTCACCGGCAGTGGTTGTCAGGCGCGGATAACTTCCGGTCGGATTGTTTGCCGGATGATAACGGTCTAATGCCAGTTTGGAGTATTTACCTTCTCCATTATTCCAGTAATAAGCATTCGTTGCCCAGGTGTGAACGCCCAGTTCGGAATATCCCTGAAGATACAATCCCCAGCCTTTGTAACTTACGTTGAGGTCAATGCCCAATGTGGTACGCGGGAATGAATTTCCGAGTTCCTTTACGTCACGACCATCAATGATCTTATCGCCATTCAGGTCTTTGTAGGCGATGTCGCCTTCCTGATAATCGGCAAACGTCTGGGGGGCATGTCCATTGATGGCTACATCTTTGCCAAATAATCCTTCGGCAACCAGTCCCATCATAGCATCGGTAGAACGCCCCACTGTGTAACGGTATTCTTCACCATGTTTCACCTGGTTCCATTTCAATACTTTATTCTTTGACCATACGAAATTGGCTCCTACCGAATAAGACCAGTCGTTGATACGGTCGCTCCAGGTGAACATTCCTTCTATACCATGATTCAAAACGGAGCCCATGTTATCCTGGTAGGTAAAGTTGCCAGTATAATCCCCGTAAGAGGCATCAACAGAACCAATGATGTCCGTATGTTTCTCACGGAAATAGTTTATTTCGGTATATAAGCGGTTGTTCAGGAACAGGCCTTCCACACCGATGTTCCATTCTGCTGCCTTTTCCCATTTCAGGTTCGGATTGCCCGCACGGACAAAAGTGGAATAGTAAGCCGTAGCACCGTTGTTCGTTGTTCCGAACCGGAAACTGCCGTCTTGCGACCAGGCGCGTTCATACAATAAATGTTCCGTGCTTCTGTCATAGCCCAATATACCGGCGCTGGTTTTCAGTTTCAGGAAGTTCACGTATTCATTGTCTTTCAGGAAATCTTCATTGCTTAGAATCCAGGCTAGGCCGCCTGCTGCCGAGAAGAAGTATTTATCTCCCGATTTGAAACGGTTGCTTCCCATCAATGCCATGTCGGCTTCCACAGCATAGCGGTGGTCATACATATAGTTCAGACGCAATGCGTAGTTTGCATTGATGATGTCTTGGGTCACTCCCTGATTCGTTGTTTTCGAGTACATGTAAGTCAGCCGTGCCGATACATCATGCTTTTGGTTGAATGTATTCTCGTATGCGGCAAAGGCATTCCAACCCAATGTCTGCTGCAAGGTAGTCGACTTCCGGCTTTGTGAAGTGGCTACATCTGTTTTCTTCATCTGGGTGTACATAATTTGTTCCTCACCGGCAAAGTCACGATATGTCTTGATGGCATACGTCGGATAGACTTTGCTCAAAGAGAGTTGCAGGTAATCATAGTTGTCGAAAGAAAGGAAAGCACCGGCTTTCAATCCTTTTGTCAGCATATCAAGATCAAATTTCAAACCGATATTGGTCTGGCTGCGTGTATAACGCTCATCCGTATATCCTCCGTACATCGTTTCCGCGTATGCATTCATCGGACGCAACAGACTTGCGCCAAACAAGGGAATCCCGTCCGAGCTGGCTAGTCCGGTTTCTTCCGGTGACATAGTCAGCGGGTATTCATTCGGACGATGCGTAGACAGGGCCGTAAATACCTGACCACAGTCCAATTGCCCCCATTTACGCATTTCCATACGTCCGGCAACGTCTGCGGATATAGTCAGGAAATCCGTTACATTGAAGTCGAGGTTTCCGCGAAGAGTCAGGCGGTGCAATTGCGGAGTATAGGTGACGTCTTCAAATCCGCTACCTCCTACATATCCGGCAATCAGGGCATAACGCACTCTGTCGGTACCACCCGTCATATCGAACGATACTTTCCGATAATTGGCATTTTTGTTCAACAACTGATCGTACAGATCGACGTTCGGATACAATAGGTCATTGACTCCTTTGGAGTTTTTATATCCTTCCAGTTGTTTCTGATTATAGTAAGGAGTCAGTCCGTCGTTTGCACGCGCTTCATTATACAGATTAGCATACTGATAAGAATTCAGGAAATCAGGAGTACGCGTCATCTGTACCACACCTGCTTCGGCGGTTGCGTTATAAATGCGGCGGTTGGCCTTTCCTCTGCGGGTAGTCACCCAAAGTACGCCATTCGCAGCACGTGCCCCATAAAGAATCTTGGCAGTGGCATCTTTCAGCAACTCGATACGTTCGATTTCTTCAGGAATCAAATCCGCTGCCGGACGTTCCACACCATCGATGATAACAATAGCTGTATTCTCCGACATGCCATGCTGGCCACGGATAAATAAATCAGGAGTATTATTACCCAATCCGCTGACTGTGGAGCGAACTTGCAGACCTAACATTTTACCTTGCAGCATATTAGTCAGCGTCAAATCAGGGAAGGTTCCGAACTGTCCGTTCTCCAGTACGCTCGTTGCGCCTACTTCATTCCCTTTATATGTCTTGCCACCATCGGCTCTATTCACCAGCGATTCTTCGGTCAGGAACAGAGGCTCTTTCTTCAGGACAATCTTTTCAGGAACGATATTGCTGCCTGTCAGCTTATACACTTTATCTTCATATCCCAAAGCCTCCACCATGACGGTTGCGTCATTCTCGACCTTCGTCTGAAAACGTCCCTTTGCATCTGTATATAGAACGACTGCGCCTTCTCCACAAATGATAGAAACATTCTTCAACGGGCTACCTTTCTCGTCGGTAACAATAGAAACTACTTCCACCAAAGGCTTCTTCGCCGACTTTCTCTTTGATTTATTTTGTGCGAAAGTCAGGCTAGAGCCAACGATAAGGACAAATATGAGCCCTATCAGTCTTATATATCTAATCTTGTTTCTCATATACTTTTCTTTATTTTAGGTATCACCATCCGGGGTTCTGTTGAAGATTATCCAAAGCCGCCACTTCATCCATCGGTAGCGGATACCAATAATTACGCTTGTTAAACGTCCGCACGGCTGTCCTCACCGGAACATACTCGTAAGTAAAGTCAGTCAGCTTATAAGTGCAGGCTTTTTCCACTTTCAACTGGTCGGCCGTATAAGAATGATTGATCGGGGTTGCTTTGACGCCCATGATCGGATATTCACCCTTAAACAGGTCTTCAGCAATCATCCAACGGCGAATATCATACCAGCGGTGTCCTTCGAACATCAATTCCACACCACGTTCCCGACGATAAGCTTCTCTAAAGTCAACTCCATCCGGCAATTCACCGATTCCGGCTCTTACACGGATTTTATTCAAAGCCTGACGGGCCGACATCGTACAACCCGTAACGACTGCATCCGGATCACCTGTCGCTTCGTATGAAGCCTCTGCCATATCCAGATAAACTTGCGAAACACGAATGTACACAGCCACCAAACGATATAATTGGAAACCAGCTTCGCCAAACAAAGGCACACTTGCTTCCGGCCAAATGAACTTCTTACACATATATCCGGTCTGTTGAGAGCCTCTCGTAAACTGATTGGTAGAAATGAAGTTCTCGGAGTAACCGCCCGAATAAGTAGTCAGATAATAGGGAACACCCTGTAAATTCTTCCCCCATTGCTCACCGGGCACGAGGATATTATTCGTAAAGCGAGGGTCTCTATCCGAGTAAGGATTGGTAGTCTTTACCGCATCATAACCAGAACGCGGATCAGTGATCGGATAGTAGTTGCCGTCAGCTCCCTTACGTTCGTACATATCTACCGCATTTTGTGTCGGAGCATTATAAGGAGTACCTTCGGCACCGGTTTTATTATCGTATGGTTGTGTCAGCCACTGCGCTCTGACGAAAGCAGACCAGTTGCCATGATGCCAACGCAGGAACCATAAATATTCCGGTTGTGCGAATTGATTGGAATTAGGCATTAGCTGAATACTACGATATTCGTCATGATTCATCAGGCGATAATATTCGTGACTTTCAATAGCATTGATCGCCTTTTGCGCACTACGGGCAGCTTCAGCAGCCATCTCTTTTCCATATCCTTTGTTTTCAATAGAATTCAGGTCATTCTGCATCAAAGGGCTGGCAGCATACAGCTGTGTCATCGCTTTTAATGCCATGGCGCTTACTCTGTCAGGCCGTCCATGTTCCTCGTCAGGCCAGCTTATAGGTAAATATTCAATGGCTTTATCCAAGTCAGTCTGCATCCAAGCATTGGATTCCTGATAAGTTTTACGGGGAAAGTCAAAGTCGTCCGATGCTCCCCAAAGCTGGTCAAAGATGGGCATTCCGCCATATCGTTTGATAATCTCAAAATAGAAGTAGGCACGCAGGAAATGAGCCTGTCCCAACAGTTTTCTCCTTTGGTCGTCTGTGATGGATTTCACTTGATCTACTCCACTAATTACACGGTTCACGATACGAAGTCCGGTATAAGCACGAGAAATAGCACTTTTGAAATTCGCTCCATCACTTTTACTTCCGATTTCGAAACGTGTACTAGCATTCTCCAGCCAGTTACCTGCATTGACAAACTTCGACGGATCATTATCGCGGACGGATGCATATTCATCCGACAAATTGCCTACCGTTACATATGTATTCGAATAAGAGTTGATACCATGTGTAAAGATTAATATATCACCATTTTGAAAGATACGGTCCATGAACCCTAACAAACTGCTATAATCTTTATAAACATCATCTTCGGAAAGTCCGTCATCGGGAGAGCGGTCCAGATAGTCCTCACAGCTTCCTACAAACAGACCCAACAGAATGATCCATATCCAATTCAACTTATGTCTTCTCATATCAGTAAATTTAAAGTGTCTCATAATCCTAATCTAAAACCAATGTTATAACGTCTCACCATCGGATAAACATTCTGTCCCGAATGTTCGGGGTCACGACGGGAATCTCCTTTTGAGAACGTCAGCAAATTGCTGCCGTTGACATATACTTGCAGTTTTGTCAGACGTAAAGGCTGCAACCAACGTTTCGGAATCTGATAATTCACTTCCAGGTTCTTCAAACGAAGATAAGCATGGTTGGTATATGTGTATGTACTGGCCACCGAATTATAACTTCTCTGCACATGAATACTGGGGCGAACCGGACCGCTTTGAATCGGAGCATCGGCTGTCCATGTATTCAATGTATTCGGTTGAGCCTTGATATTACCTTCCGGGAAATCCCATAAGTAAGATGGTATTGCTTCTTTATAAACATCCATAGCACTGTACCACAACATATTGAATCCGATTCCTTTGTAAGAACCTCCCAATGTAAATCCGAGGGTAGTGGTCGGATAGTTCAGGTTTTTCATCGGAACCATATCCTTAGCATCAATCATACCGTCTCCATTATAATCGATGTAGTACAAGTCTCCCGGAATCAATGTGTTGTGTGCACCATTGGCAATAGTGGACTGTGCCGAGTTATAAATATCATCCAACGACTGGAAGTTTCCCGTTGCCAAGTATTTGTTCACATATCCGATTGACTTTCCGGCTTTTTTCAAATATTCGCTCTGATTCTTCGGGTCATCAATAAAGACAACACGGTTCTCACTGGTTGCAAAATTAAACTTCGCGTAATAATTAAACTTTCCGATACGGTCGTTCCAAGTGACATCCAGTTCGAGACCGTGATTTTTAGTCTTACCCAGATTCACTTGTGGGAAAGCAATACCGCTATCAGCCCATGACGGAATCGTATTACGTGTCATCAGAATGTTATTACGCTTTTCGTCGAACAAATCCACAGTAAAGTTTAGTTTACCCCACAAACCTATTTCGATACCGATATTCTGCTTAATAGATTCTTCCCAGGTAGCATCGGGGTCGGCCAGTTTCCCTTCTTTGTACAAAGGTCCCCAGTTACTGGTCTGATATTTACCAAACTGCGCATTGTCGGAGAGTTGCTCAAACTTCTGGATATAGTTGAAACGGGTAGCACCTTTATCATTACCAACTACCCCATACGAATAACGTACTTTCAAGTTCGTCAGTATTCCTTTAGTCCATTTCTTCACCCATGGCTCTTCACTGATACGCCAACCAATAGAGGCAGAGGGGAAGAATCCGAAACGGTGTCCCGGAGCAAACTTCTCCGAACCAGTATAAGCACCGTTAAATTCGGCAAGATAACGCTCTTTAAAATTGTAAGTGACACGACCTACCCAATCTTCTTCGTAAGCCGGGAAGTTCATCACATTCTGATTGGTCGATTCGTTCATCTTACGGTTAAATACAAATAAGGCACTTACATCATGATCGCCAAACTGACGACTATAATTCAATGCTAATTCGTAATAAAGTTTACGTCCGTAAGCCTTGAATCCGTCATAAACACCACCAACAGGCAAATCTCCGGGAGCATTCTCATCCGGATAACGTTTCTCGGTATAATTATAAGTAATTGTTCCATCAGCATTATAAATAGGATTGGCGTAATCATACACACGATTCATACGAATATGCGTACGTTGGGCAACCAAATCGTCTTTACCTAAAATCTTACCCGGCATGATCTGGGTGGTCCATGATGAAGAAGTAGTGTAAGACAACGATGCTTTCAATGATAACCCCTTTGTAATGAAGTCCAGCTTTTGATTCAGGATTACATCGTAAAAACCTTGATGCTGTTTAATATTACGACTACCTCCTTCATTCATCAGACAGGCTATATTCTGATCGGAACTTAACCCGTCTCCCCATATTCCATTACTATATTTAATCGGAAATTCATTACTTGGAGCCGTGAAAAACGTTTTAAAAAAGCGTTCATCCGGAGAATCGACATTCTCATAATAAGACGGCTGATTCTGATAACCCATCTTACCGGCCACATTGAACGAAAGCTTAGTAGTACTTGTGATATTGAAGTCGAAATTACTACGCCAATTATAGCGACGGTAGGAGAAGGAAGGATCGAAATCCTCTTGTTTGGTAGTATTAAAAATATCTCCGTCATGCAAATAACCCAAGGATACGAAATAACTCATTTTCTTCGTACCACCGCGTACATTAAGATTATAAGCCTGTTCATAACCTACATTCTTTACCAGTTCTTTCCACCAGTCCACTTCGGGAAAGACATCGTTATACGGACCGTAATTTCCGGTAGCATACGCATTTTCCCATGCGGTAATGGTAGATTCGGGAACCATTGCTCCCCAGTTACCATCATTAGCCTGTGCCCTATTATACTGTTTCATAGAGGTCACATAGTCAGACCATTCAGGAGCGGCAGAAGGTTGTTTAAAACCGAAGTTAGCAGTGAATGAGATTTCCGGTTTCTGTTCGAGTCCGCGTTTGGTTGTCAGCAAGATAACGCCGTTCGCACCTTTCACACCGTAAACCGCAGTTGCCGAAGCGTCTTTCAGTACGGAAATAGATTCAATTTCGTTCACATCGACATCGTTGAAATCACGTTCGATACCGTCCACCAATACTAACGGAGCAGCTTCTCCCCAAGTGGACTTACCACGAATCAACAAAGAAGCTTTATCGGCTCCCGGCTTTGAGGTGGAGTTAATGGCAACCACACCGGGCATCTGGCCTTGTAAAGCTTCGGAAACGGAGTTCACGCTACCTATCTTTAATAAGTCATCTCCTTTTGCAGTGGCAATGGAACCGACACTGGACACCTTTTTCTGTACACCGTATCCAACCACTACCACTTCTTCCAGGGTCTCCGTATCTTCTCCTAAAGAGATTACGCCTAAAGTCGTTTTATTCTTTAAATCCAGTTCCAGAGTTTTATAACCCACATAAGAAATGACAAGTATGTCTCCTTTTGATGCCTTCACAGTAAAATTACCGTCAAAATCAGTAATCGTACCGCTTCCCGTACCTTTCACGCGAACACTGACGCCAATCATCGGTTCACCGGATACTGCATCCTTCACTTGTCCCTTCCAATAGTCTTGTTGTGCCTGCACGTCCAGCGCACAAAACAAAAAGCAACAAAGACATAAGAAAGAAAAATAAAGTCTGTCTCTTTTCATAAACATTATTTTTAACTGTTAACAAATTCTTTATCTCAAGACACAAATTAAGCGGGAAAATCTTCAAATGAAAGGGAAGAATCTCCTTAAAACCCGTACAAATGTGCAAAATAGATTTCTCTACTACATTTCTGAACAAATCATTTCCACATTGGCTTTATGACGTGCTCTTTGTCTACGGTGATATTGTATATGCCATCGTTTCCTTTCTTCAGGATGAGCGGAACAATACGTGTTTTACGAGGAGACACGGTGGAATCCGAACGATGAACGTGGTAAACATAGTAATATTTTCCATCCAGCCCTTTAAATACATCTCCATGTCCTGATCCGTTTTCTCCTACGAGGCTGCGATGAATGATCGGACTGTTCGGGTGCTTCTTCCACGGACCGAAAGGGGAAGAAGCAGTAGCATAGCCTACCGAGTAGTCGATATTCATAAAATGATTGGCAGAATAGAAGAGGTAATATACCCCGTCCCACTTCATAACAGTCGGTCCTTCCATCACTGGTGCAGACTTGTAGGTCGGAGTCTTTTCCCAAGCCTCCGTACAGTCCATACATTGTTTCAATGTTTCCGGTTTGATACTTCCCTTCTTTATGTCAAACTCGGCTACCCAAAGGTAATTACCTTTATTAAAGCGGACATGATATAGGTAGTACTTCCCATCATCATCCTTAAATAGGAAAGAGTCTATATTCTTAGCGGAAGCGTCTATCGGCTTGACTTCCTTCTGCCGGAAAGGTCCGAATACCGATTTGGAAGAAGCGATCACCGTTTGCTCATTGGCAGTATAAGTGAAATAATAAGTTCTTTTATCCTTAAAGTATTGAGGTGCCCAGAAGCCTTTTTCACCATACGTTCGATCTCCTTTCCGCAGAATCAGTTGCAGGGAACTGCCATCAGGCACTGTCCAATGCTCTAGATCGGTCGATTCGAGGATAGCAAAGCCCTGTGGTTCCTGATTGCGTGTACCGGTGAGGTAATACTTGCCGTTTTCCACATAAATTGTAGGATCAGCATAAGTGATCTCCTTCTCATTAACCGAATCAGCCCGTCCCCCAGTGACAGACAAACCAATGATTCCTAATGCGAGAATAAGTCTTTTTGTCATTTTATGTTTTTTCATACCTATTTTATTCTATATCTGATCTTTATCTCATCTACAAAATTTCAATCTAACATCCAAACCAAACCGGGTTTCTCCCCTGCGAGATTCCATATTGCTTCATCCCAAGAAAGAGCCTTGGCAGCATCTATCGGGGTACTCATCGTAGAAAGACCATTGTAACGGTCGGCACCAAATGTTTGTGCTCCGTAATTGGGTATTTCTTCGTCTACGATAGCGGGCGTATTGGCAGAGAAACGACATTCCATATTTGGATTCGCATAGCAATTATTAGCCTCATTCTTGTTAAAGCGTCCGCAAATTCTTCCCGACTTGGGTGCACCGTTAGAGAATAATTTCTGGTTCCAAGCCACACAATGTGTTACGGTGATTCCTGTCGCCTTGTTAGCAAATCCCATAATACCGCCTACCTGATTTTGAGCGGAAATCTCGCAATCGGAATAACAATAAGAGATCACAGCTGTCGGACTAGGATCTACAAATCCGGCAATACCACCCGCAGGATTCGCCACTTTCATCGGGAAAGCTTGTGCAAGACCTGAAGAATAACACTGCGTAACGATAGAATATAACATACGTCCAACAATGCCTCCTACACATGATTCAGTCACAATATCCCCAGTGGAAGAGCATTGAGAGATCGTTGCTCCGCCTCTCGTTTCCCCACAAATACCGCCGGCGCACCATACGGCAGTAATATCCGTTGCCGATGTACACTGATGAATTTTACTATCTGCACCATGAAGTCTTGCACAGATACCACCAGCCTGACCGTTATCCCAGGCAGCCGCTCCCGTTCCCGAAGTTAAAGAAATCGTACCGGATACCCGAACATTCTCCACGATACCCGGAGAAGTAGCAGCTCCCACCTGTCCGGCAAGGATGCCTGCCATCTTTGTATTGGCTGTAATCTGCGCATTTTCAAAGTTTATATTGGAACACTTACCAACCAACAATCCAAAGAATCCCTGATTAACAGAAGAGGAAGTATTTACTTTCAGATTACGAATCGTATGTCCGCCTCCATCCAATACAAGTTGTTTGGAAACCGAGGTCTCTATCGGTTGCCAGTCTACACCTTGCAAATCAATATCATTCTCTATCTTGGCATAAATCGTCTTACCATCTTTGAGTTTCTCTCCGAGAGTTATCAAGTCGCTCGTTGTCGCCACGGTATAAGGGTTGTCGATTTCTCCCTGTTTCTGTTGCAGGAAGAAAGTCATTGTACTTTTCTCTTGATTGACTGCAAGATCGTCGGAAACCAGTTTCAAACCGAGAACGTATTTCTTTGATCCGTCAAGCGTACCTAAATCATGGAAGCGCAAATTTACCATACGCAGGACATCGTCCCCCTTAAAATTAAAATTACTTCCATCCAGATCATAATATTCCACAGGTAAGAGGTGATATTCTTCACCAAACTCTTTGGCATCAACAACAGCCAATTTCGCCTTTGCTTCTTTTTCGCAATGGCTTTTCTCCACCATAATGTTATATTGGTATTCCGGCTCATCCAGATATAAATCATATTTGCCTGTCTGATAAAGCGACAAGGTAATATTGGAATAGGTAACTTCAGCCTTTTCCGGCTGTGTCAGATCCATGACTTCACCACATGATATCAACGAAAACACCATTAATGACGCTACAATAGGAATGTATCTTTTCATAATATCTTTCTTTTAATTATTAAAAACAGGGATTACTATACCGACGTTATCTCCTGACAACCAAACTTTATCTCCGTCTATACGAACTACCTCCATCTCCATCCCTTCTTTGAGGAAAGAAACTCCTTGGAATGAGAATTCAGTCTTCATCTTTTGACCAACAGCCGTGGGCTTCCCGTCAAACTTCACATGAATGTATTTGCTTTGATCCGAATTTTGCAGGCGATAAGTCAACCGTTTAGGATTAATTGCAGCCTGAAGTTGTTCCTGCTCTGTAAAAGTACAAATTCCATCCAAACTATAAAACCCAACTTCGGTATATCCCGTTATATTCTTTTTATCAACCCCGTTTTCGGCATATTCCGTCTCCGCACAAGAGGCGAAAACCAACAAACATACCAACACTACATATATTACTTTCATAAGCGAATAAATTTAAGATAATTACTTTCTAATAGTTGTCGACAACATTTCTACCGATCCATCCTTATAAGTCACTTCGGCGGTAAGTATTTGTCCGTTCAGGTTCTTATTCACTATATTGATTTCCTGTCCATCCAGCTTTACTTTATAAGATGAGACATCATCCGGCAAATTTAATAGTTGTACCAACATATATCCATCCACTTGTTGATATTTCAACAAAGGAAACTTTCCTGTTACAGACTTGGTCTTAACATCATCCTTCCACAACACGGCATCATCCGATTTCAGCAATGCTACATGATAAGTCGTTCCGGGAGCAAGATTTTCAACCAATGTATAGTCATTCTCCGAATCAAGCGATCGACGCACCACCTCTGTTCCCTCCTCATCTGTTACTGACAATATACCTGTTTTATCGGCTCCATTACCCCAACTTATGAACAATTCCCGTTGTCCTCCGACAAGGCTGGAAACTGTCAATCCATCCCGGGCAGCAATAAAATCAGGATATAACAATGGATTGGGATTGTAGAATCCGTCTGCATCCAGTCCTAAATAACGGGAAAAATAAATTCCTCCAAGTTCCCACATTTCAGTCTTCGCATCGTAAACAGCTCTCGCTCCACCGGGAACCACACTAAAACGTCCGGTAATGGCATACGTATCATATTTCTTGAATACTTCATAAAAAGTCTTATACCAATTCTTCGGATACCAGGAATAACTCTCAAAAAGGCTCTTGAACTCGGTTGCACTGACCGGTGTACCGGCATTAGCTTTTTCAGCTATCAGATTAAGGTATTCGTAAATTTTCATCCCGGCCGTATAACCATGCTTGGTTCCCCATTCTCCCAGTGCGTCGGCTACATGAGGATTTAAAGCACGTACCATAGAGAATTCCGTGCAAATCAGTTTCTTTGTTACACCATATTTATCGCGGATAATACGGAAATCATCTTCCGCCTGGTTGATTTTCAATGCGTGAACGTGTAAGTCGAGCCCTACAACATTAGGATTGTTATTAACCACAGAGACTACCGCAGGTACCGTTTCGCTCTTCGGCAATTCGGATACACGGTTCAATGCTCCGGCATAAATATCAAATGTCCATCCATTAGCCTGTTTCCAGGCAGTCAGCCGATTGGCAAACTCATTCAGAAATGCCCGATAATCCTCACCGTCCGCATGACAAAGATCGGTATCCAATGCATTCTCCCATTCCGGTTCGTTACCCATGACAAGTATTTCAATATTCTTCGCCATATCATAGGTTTTCAGTAATACTTCAGTTGCCTGAAATATGTACTCCATCTCCTTAGTTCCTACTTTGGGAACCGTGTCGGTATATAATTCAAAAGGTATTTTCAGGCTCAATATAAATTTCACACGGTCGCCCAAGGCTTTCTTGGCCTGAATAAATTTCAGTGTAGGAATATGTGTCCTGATGGCATTTTCTTTCACACCAACAATCTTCCCGTTTTCATTCTGAAGAAACAGATTGGGGATATTGACAAATCCTCTCACCCAAGTCACTTTCGACTGTTTCAACATCTCTATTTCCGTAATCGGGTAATCTATATTTTCATTATAGTTCGCCCCCAAATCCTGCGCCTTTGTTCCCATCGAACATAAGAACAGCAATACAAACATTAAAAAAGCTTTCATTTTCATATACATACTTCAAGGTTAATTGTCCGACATCGAACAGAACAAAGGTAGAGAAATAAACTCCGGTAGAATAGAACGATTGTTTTATCAACGGGATTTATGTTCAGAATAAACATTTGACCTTATTTTAATGGTTCTTCTTCTACTTCACTGCGATAATAACCGTCCACTTCAGCAAAGAAATTCTGCTTCAGGGAGTCCAGAAGTTCGGGCTGTTGTACCGCCATATTCTGTTGTTGAGTCCGGTCGGCTTTTACATTAAATAATCCGTATTCACCCAGATTACCCAATTCATTTCCGGTCAGGTTTCGTTCGGAACCTTTATAAGGAGGCATCATAATCCAGTCGCCCGAACGATAAGCCATACGTCCTTGCGCTTCCAGCACTACATCCTTGCGGGCAGTCTGCTCTTTTCCGAAGAAAGCATCCAGATAGTTCCGACTATCCAAACCTTCCGGCAAATCGGCATGTATCATCGAACCCAGAGAAGCGAGAATATCTACCTGACAAACCAGTGCATCGGATACGACCGGCTGAATCTTTCCTTTCCAATAAACAAACAGAGGAATATGCGTACCACCGTCGAACAAACTATATTTACCTCCGCGCAGACCTCCTGCAGGAAGGTGATCGCCTGCCAGTTCGGGAGCACCGTCTTTGTAACCGTCATTCAGAACCGGCCCGTTATCGCTGGAGAAGATAATCAGTGTCTTTTCCAACAAGCCTTCTTTCTTCAAGTGGGCAAGCAGTTCGCCGACACACCAGTCTGCCTCAACGATGGCATCGCCACGAGGCCCCATCGTTGTTTTGCCCACAAATCGCTGGTGGGGAGCACGAGGGACGTGAGGTTCGTGTAAGCCATAATACAGGAAGAAAGGAGCACCTTTGTGTTCAGTAACAAAGTTCTTTACCTTATCTACAAAATAGTCGGCCATATCCTCGTCTTTCCAACGGGCTTTCTGACCGCCTTTCATATATCCGATACGGGGAATTCCGTTTACTATAGAGTTATTGTGTCCGTGTGCCCACTGCATTTTCAGCATCTCCGGATGAGAAATGGCAGTCGGTTCGCCTTCAAAATTATGCTCGTAACTCACTTCGATGGGATCGGCCGGATCGAGTCCTACTACATCGCCGTTTTCCACGTAAACCGTCGGGACACGGTCGTTGGTTGCTGCAATCAGGCAAGAGTAGTCGAAACCAATTTCTTTGGCACCCGGTTTGACGGTTTCGTTCCAGTTGACATTGCCGTCTCCCATCCCCAAATGCCACTTTCCGATAGCTCCGGTCACATAACCGCATTGCTGCATCATCTTCGGTAAGGTAAACTGATTTTCATTAATGATAAGAGGAGCATCTCCCGGCAGGATTTTTGCATCCTTATTTTTCCACGGATACATTCCGGTCATCAAAGCGTAACGACTGGGAGTGGAAGTTGCCGAAGTGGCATATCCGTTCGTGAAGCAGACTCCTCCATGAGCCAAGCTATCGATATTCGGAGTATGAATCGTAGTCGAGCCATAAGCACTGACATCGCCAAAGCCCAAATCATCGGCAAGAATCACAATCACATTCGGCTTTTCTTCCACTTGCTGAGAGGTACAGCTGACTAAAGATAATGTTGGAACAAGATAGATTAAGTTTTTCATAATAGTATGCAGTTAATAACGATGCAAATTTAGCCACCACTTGTTTATTTATATAGAACAAATGTTTAATAATGGGGAGTCATGTACATCCTGCAACGATTCCTTGGAAGATTATTACAAATATTTGGGCAAATATAAAAAGCCGGTTTCTACAGAAACACCTACCTTTGGTTATCATTAAATATCCAATTAATAATTCCAAAAAGACACCATCTACAATGAAAAACCTATTAATTTTCACAGTTACTCTCCTGATCCCTTTATGCAGTTGCTCGCAAACAGAAAATACGGACACTGATGAACCGGTGATTCCTCCCCCAAGCAACAATTACGTTCTGCAGGGCAGTATGCAAGGCAGCGCCGAATTAGTAGAAGCCGGCTACACTCAAATACACCAATATATGCGAAAGATTGGTTGGGACTATTCCGAACATCCCAACAGCTCTTCCTTAGACCACAAGGACGGAGTGCACGGAGAAGTTATTTATGATTTGTTTATTCGACAATACATTTTCAAACTCTCCATTCATGCCAATGAAAAAGCACTGGATGGAGACCGTGGCAAATTAATAGACCGCCAACGCAATGAGATGAAAACACAGACCACGCCTTCCTGGTATAAGTTAAACGGCAACTGGGATGAATGGCAACAACTAAAATGGAAGTTCAAGATTCCTAAAGATTTCCGTCCGTCCGGCAGTTTTACTCATTTACATCAACTAAAGGCACAGGAAGGCAACAACGGTTCACCCGTAATTACTATCACTGCACGAAGCAACGGAAACGGGAGTAATCGCCGTATACAAATCATTCATAACGGAGATACCGAAGAAACAACGAAAGGTACTATAATAGACAATCTCCCATTGGAAGATTTCGAAGATGAATGGATTCAGGTAGAAACTGAAATGCACTATACCCACAATGGCTCGTTTAGTATCACTTTAAGCCGACTCAGTGACGGGAAAAGACTTGTTCAACGTTCCTTTGATGACATAGATTTATGGAGGAAGGGAGCAATAAGTATCCGCAATAAATTCGGCATATACCGTAGTTTCGGCAAAACCCTGACGGATGAAAATGACCGTCCAACCAACGGAATCAAAGATGAACATATTCTACTGGCGGATTTCAAGGTATACGAGAAAAACACGAATCCTGATCCGCAACCGCATGATTAAGAAAAAACTGCTAAAATGACTAGATGAAAATGGGGAAGCCCAAACTTCCCTCATCTTCTATTTTCTATTTACCAATTGCAGTCGCCCAGTTATCAGCAAAACGGAAATTACCGACTCTGCCCTTATATCCTCTGCGATATCTGAATGAAATCCCTTTCAACCCATTCTTCAAATCATTCTCTTCACCGTCGGCAACAAGCGTAGCTTTAGGTTCCTTCTTACTCAATTCCGGATTAACAAAAAGGGAAGCCTGATTCTTGTCGTAATCGACTTTCAATATCAAAAGGTGGGTTTTGTCATAATCATAAGTTTCTGTTCCCTCTGTACGCATATTGCGTACAGAGACTCCAAACTTAATCTTATCCTTACCTTCGCGTGCAACAAACACCTTCCCTCTATTGGCTCCTCCCGTATAATTAATATCCAAAGCCACAAAATCGGCAAAGTTGCTACCTCCCAACTTGGAGAAGTTGGCTAGAAAAGCCAGATAATAGGTTCCCTTTCTATATTCCTTATTTACATCCGTAAGAGAATAAACACTAAAACGACTACCTTTGATATCAGCCGGAAAGTTGCCTATATCTATGGATAATCCTCCTTCCGGATACCCTTTATAAGAAAGCGCCTTGCCTACTAACGGACTTCCTACTCCTTCCAGCGGATTAGTGGAAAACGCCCCATTCCAGGAATCGGTACGAATCGGCTCTTTCTTATCACCATAAACAGCTTTTTCCAGTTGGTCACCTGGTTTATAATCTTTCAGGAGATCCTTTTTCAGAACTTGCGCATTTGCCAACAGAGCAAAAGACATGATTGCCACTGATAATACTACTTTTTTCATCACATTATTATTTTAATAATTATATTCATAAAAACTTGAAACGATCATTTCTGATAATACAAATCAAAAGTTATAGTTGCATTCTCATTATTCCAGGCAGAGTCCTGAGTAAAATCCACACCGATTGAAAGAATGCGCATGATACCAATCTTATCCCCCTTATGCGGTGTTTTGAAGGCGATCACGCTTCCAACTTCGAAAATAGACTCGTCTTTTGTTGTCTCATCCTTTTTAAACGTGCGTATATCCCGTCTTTTTATATCCATTCCGGCAAATGCATCCGTAGATAATTCTACCATCTTGCCATCCTTCACTTTATCAATAATAGCTTTCTGTGCTTCATCCGTTTCCGACAATATCAGGAATGTGGTCTTATTGGAGTAATAGTTTGGGAAGAGTCTCTCAACATCTTCAGCTTCAGAAGAAGAAGTCAGTCCTTCCAGTCTTTTTCCCTCACACCAGCAGTTTCTCAAATTCTTTCCAAGCCGTTCGGGACTTTGCAGATTAAAATCCATAGGGCTATTGCAGATGGTAGCAAAGTCTACTTCTCTTTCTCGCTCGGTAGTCAGAATACAAGCAGCTACCACTTCGCCCTTGTCGGCAATCATCATACTTCCGAAAGTAGAATTACGATGTGCTCCCAGTTTAAGATTAGGATAAGACAGCCATGCCATTACCGTTACCTGGCAAGCAGGAGACAATTCTATCTCTTTTTCACCATTCGCATAAACCAGTTTCACAGCTACCGTAGCAGTAGTCTCAAAAACCGGAACTTTGAATATCAGTGTTTCTTTTTCCAGACTTATGACTTCCGCTTCCGTCTCGCCAAACAAAACTTTTTCGATAGATGTCAGTTGCGTACCGGTAATGGTAATCAGCTCTCCCTCCGTTACCGTGGCAGGAAAATCCTCTGAGGTGACCGTCGGATCTTCCGGTACTCCGGGCTCTTCAGGCTCTGCCGGTTCCACCCGGGTATATCTGTAAGTCGTTTGTCTCGAAGCGTTGTAGCCGTAGGTTATCACCAATTCGTCATTATCAAATTCAAACCGGTTGATGAATCCGCGTTCATAGACGAGCAACGAATCTCCCGCCACCCGGTATTTTCCTTGCGGGTAATCGGTCACAAGATTATCATCCACATCGAATGTCTGTATAGTTGATGTATAGTCGCTGCCAAAAATGGCAAGCACTTTCGGATAAGCCCCTACACGTTGCCACGTCCCTTCTACGGAGTTCACTCCCAAGTTACCGCTATCCCATTCGGAATCATCGTTATCACATGCGGCAAATGCCCAAAGTATCAGCGGTAATATAATAAATATACTCTTTTTCATATCTTCCTTTCATTTAGTCATTAATCTTTCTGGAAATAGAAGTTCAAGGTCATCGAACCTTTAGTGTCGGAAACACTTTCCATCTGGACTGCTACAAGTTCCACAAAACCTATTGCCACCAGGTTCTTGCCATCCACATCACTATACACCAAAAGCAAATTGATGCCTCCAATATCAAATCCTTCCAGATTGGTCTTGTTATAGTTGTCATCCAAAAGCTTATAACGGGCTACCTGTTTGGTGCTGCCTGTCAGATTCAATCCGTCAGCTTTCGCCTGCTCGATGCTGATTTTCTCCAAAGTTCCATTTTTAATCTTATCCATATATGCTTTCTCTGCCGGAGTCGTTTCGAGCAGCTTGCGGAATCTCAGATTGAGTCCGTCGGCTTCGAGCGCCTTGCCGTTACATTTGAATTTATGAATATTCAGCTTTTTGGAGAACCCTGCCAACTGCATACCGTCGCTGTTTTGTGTAGCGCACAAATGGATAATCTCTTTATTATCCGCAAACTCACAAGGATTATAATATTTACCGGTTGTTCCGCTAAATAGATTCGCATTCTCACTGCCATGCCCGTAAAGGGTTATGTTTTTCCAGATATATACTTCGGGGACAATGACCTGGCAGTCTTCGGCCGTTTCCAGTTTCGTCTCGTCATAATAATAAAGAGTAATCTTCTTTGTGCCTGTGACCTCGTATTCCGCACTCAGCTGACAGGTCAGTACATCGGTTGCCCGTTTGGTGATTTCCGCTTTATATTCACCCACGAACACACTGTCTACTTGTGTAAGATTCACGCCTTTGATTTCAATCGAAGAGCCGGCGGAAGTCATTCTCGGATAGTCGCTGACCGACGGATAAGCCAGCTCCAGTGAGAAAGGCGTGCCGGAAGTACTCACCTGGCGAATCTCCGTCCCATACTGATAATTCAAAACAATATCCACCGCCTCATCTTTAAAGTAAGGTACTTCCACTTCTATTTCTTCCCGCGTCTGGGTGACAACCGTCGCCTCTTTGGTTCCGAAAAGTACGCCCGTCACAATGTCCAGGTTCTCTCCCGTCAGGCCAACAACGGTATACGGCCGGGACTTATTCACATAACCGGTCAGCTCGGGAATCACATATTCCATCGTAAAGCTTTCTGAGGTCTTTATACTCCCATAAGGAGTAAACACCTCAATAATGCCCGATACAACCTCATTCGTCACTCCGGCAATAACCAGTGAGCGGTTAATCCGATACTTCACGTCCGTCTTCACTCCACCTATCTTGATGGAGTCTACCTCTTGCAGGTTAGCGCCCGTGATACTGATCTCTGTTCCTGCCACTCCGTTCTTCGGACTAAAGTCGGTCACTTCGGGCGGATTCTGGTTCGCCTCAAACATGCTCAATTTCTCATTACAGGCAGTAATGCCCAGCAGTAGGGCAACGGCAGCCATTAATGTATATATATATCGATTCATATTCATTATTTCAAGTTTTTAAATTTACGGCAAAATGGTCTGTCACACACCTGAATATCCCGAATTCTGCGTAGCGTTCGGAGCAGTAATAATCACGTTGTAGGGAATAGGCAACAGTAATTGCCAGTTTTCCAAAAGCGGGTCTTTCACATATACGGGCGTTTTCTCGTTCGCATAGTAATCGGTCAGAGCACCTGTACTCTTATTGCGCATCTGTTCGGTCGTATAGTGTTTCCTCATTACATTTATCAATTGTTCCGTCCGGAGCAAATCGAACAAGCGGTGGTTCTCCAAAGCAAACTCCAGCCGTCTTTCTTTAGCCATCGCTGTCCGGTATTCCGACTTGGTTGTAATGGGCTGCACCTCTTCGACCTTCTTCAGTCCCGCCCGCAGACGGGTTGCGTTGATATAGTCGAGTGCATTTTGCGTGGGTCCGTTAAATTCATTTTCTATCTCACCCAACATTAGCAACACATCGGCAAACCTGAGAATAGGCCAGTCGTTTTCAGCATCATAACGCACCGTTACCGGACTTAGATACTTCGTCACATAAGACACATATTGCGTTGCCCCCTTCTGGTCAATCCAGAACTCCTTCAATATAACATCTTTCCGAGTCTCACCTGCTTCCGAATTATAGGTGCTGATCAAATCCTCCGTCGGACAGTTGTAGCCGTTTCCGCTACCGGTCAAAATCATATTCTCACTATTCACCGGAGCGAAATAATTGGCGAAAGGCGACCCCAGTCCGTTTCCTCCAGACAGATAGCGGGACACAAAAATCATCTCCTTATTCATCTCATTCGAAATACTGAACACATCCGCATACGAGCTTGTCACCAGTCCGTATCCGCTGTTCTTCTCCACATCTTCCAACAAGAGTTTGGCCTGAGTAAGCATCTCCTTGTCCATTCCATTTTTGGAAAGTGTCAGATATACCTTTCCAAGAAGCGTCTTTGCTCCCCATTGGTCTACGCGTCCGATATTACTGCTGTCATATTTAACGGGCAGTTTTCTGGAAGCATAATCCAGATCGTCAATAATCAACCGATAGACGGCATCCACCGTACTCCGCTCATAATTTTTAGCTTCCTCGGCCGTGATTCTTTCAGTCACAAGAAACAACGGTCCATACAGGCGAACCAGATTGAAGTAATGATAGGCACGGATAAAGCGGGCTTCGGCATCATACTGTTCTCTCAACGTCACGTTCGTCACCACCTGCGAATGTCCAAGCACTGTATTGCAATTCGCAATGTTATGATAAGCCTTTTCCCAATACGCATTATTGATCGTATTGGAAGGCTCCACCTTGAAAAGGTCCAGATTGGCAATCTCCAGACTAGTCCCGGTAGTCGATCCCTGTCCTTCATGCCTGGTATTGTCCGAACGGACCTCGGTCAAAAAGAATTCATTGTTCAATGTTCCGTGAATGCCATTGTAACAAGCCATCACGGCGGCGTTGATTTCTTCTGCGTTCCGATAGAAGTTCTCACTGTCCATCTGGTCGTAGGCTGCCCTGTTCAGGAAATCCTCGCAGCCGAACAGCAAAAATAAAGCCGGTAGATAAATTAGTATATTCTTCATGGTTCTCTCTTTTTTAAAAGTTAATATTCAGACCAGCACTGAAGGTGCGTTGAATAGGGAATGCTCCTCTCTGCAAAGCATTTCTGGCCATAGCCGTCCGGTATACTCCGCTTGCATAGCGGGCTTCGGGATTGATACCGCGATAGCCGTCCGACCACAGGTACAGAAGGTTCTGTGCGGAAACATAAACCCGCAATTTGGAAAGTCCTACTTTGCGTGCCGCCTTCCTCGGCAAGTCGTAACCCAGAGTGACATCACGCAGCGCGATAAATCCGGCATCCTCAATCTGATAGTCGGTCAGTGAATGCTGTATTCCGTTGTCGCGGAAAGGCGTTTTTCCATCGCCCGGATATTCGACGCTCAACCATCGGTTGGCCACGTACTTCGTATTCCACATACGGAACTCATTATAATTATTGTCGGTGTTATACACCTTTCCTCCTACCTGACCCTGAAGGGTGAATGCCAAATCGAAGTCGCGATACTTCAACGTATTCGTCATACCCCAGATAAAGTCAGGATAAGGATTGCCGAGAGGCACACGGTCGTTGTCGTCAATCACATCATCACCGTTCGTATTGGCTACACGTAATCCTCCCGGTTTGTCATTGATATGATGCGGATTATTGTCTATTTCTTCCTGACTCTTCCATACGCCGATTGTTTTGAATCCATAGAACTGGATCAGCGGATCACCCACACGGGCAATGTAGTATTCTTTATTTGAGCCCGGCGTGACTTGTTCGGACGGTCCGCCCAAGTCGAGCAGCCTGTTGCGCGTCAGTGACAGGTTGAAAGAAGTGCTCCATTTAAATTGTCGGTTGTTGATATTGTAAGTAGTCAGTTCCATCTCGAAACCACGGTTTCTCAGTTTACCCTCATTTGTCCAGGCTTGTGTATATCCGGCGATGCTGTTAACCGTTTTCTGATAGAGCAGACTTTTCGTGATAGAGTAATAGTAGTCGAAAGTCAGCCCGATGCGATTGTTCAGCAGAGAGATATCCAGACCGAAATTCGCCTGATTGGTTTGTTCCCACTGCAAGGCCCGGTTGCCCAGAGAAGCGGAGTTGTTGGCCAGTCCGGAGACAACCGAACCGTTGCCCTCGCCAAGGATATAACCTGCCGAATCGAGCAGGTCCGTATTAGCATAGCTTTCGATAGCATCCGTACCCGTCACACCGTAGCTCAATCGCAGTTTCAACTGATTCAGCCACTTCGCCCGTTCTTTGATGAATGATTCTTCCGAGATTCTCCATCCTGCCGATACGGAGGGGAACCATCCCCATTTATTATCTTTACCGAATTTGGAGCTTCCATCCGTACGCAAACTCACTGACAACAGATAGCGGTCTTTCAATGCATAATTGACACGGCTGAAATAAGAAACCATCGCATTGTCATTCTTCCATGTGCCGGTACGCAGGGTGGTACCTTCGTACTGGTCTATTCTTCCTGCCGCACTCAAGTAATGAATGTAATCGGTAGGAAAATCGAATCCCAGAATCCCCGTCCTCTTATTCGTATATTTATAGACAGAGGCTCCCAGCAGCCCATCCAACTGATGAATACCTTTGAACTTCTTACTGTAATTCAATGTATTCTCCGACGCCAGGTTGATAGACTTGCTGGAGGTATAATATCCACGATTGGAATCACCTGCACTTTTCGCCCCTACATTCTGATAAGTATCCGTCTCAGTAAAGTTGAAATTGAAACTATTGGAAGAGCGGAAACGCAATTCTTTCAGTAACTTGATATCGATATATCCCTGCAATTGCATACGGTATTGCCCTTTCGGACTAAAAACATTATCGATAATTCCACGGGGATTGTTGTTCGTCGATCCCCACGGGGTAGCTGTCACGGTCTTTTCCAGCCCCGTCTGCGGATCAATAGTTGTATAGGTCTTACCATTAAAATGCGAACCTCTCGTATATTCTCCTACCGGAACACCTGTAATGGCGGATGTCTCTTCGGTATGCTTCACCGGCATCCAGGAAGGGGTTCTCACAAAGTCCGTAAAGTTGGTTGCCGGACGTTCGGATTCGGTATAGGAAGGAGCGATGTTTATACCTACCGTCACGCGCTTGGACAAATCGGCGTCTATTCTCGCTTTTACATTATACCTTTTATAATAGTTCTTCAGCATCATGCCCTCGTCGCTGTTATAAGCACCGGAAATATAATACCGGATACCACTGCTACCACCACTGACGGAGAAGTCTACATTATAATAGTAAGCATTGTCGTTGAAGGCTTCCTGCTGCCAGTCCGTATTATTATTGATAGCTGCATACGCCATCTCTTGTGAAGACAATGATGTACCCAACAAATTATGTTCCCTGATGCGTAAATCCAGATATTCTTTCGTGCTCAGCACGGAATGCAACTTATAGTTCGACTTTACGCCCCACTTGGCTTTCACCGAATATTTAGGTTTGCTGATAACGCCGCCTTTAGTTGTAATCATGATAACACCGTTGGCTGCACGCGAACCGTAGATAGCCGCCGATGCGGCATCTTTCAGTACCTCGATGCTTTCCACATCACTCGGATTGAGCGATTCAAGACCGTCGCTCACCGGGAAGCCGTCGACGATAATCAGCGGATTGCTGCTGGCACTGAATGAAGAAGTACCTCGAATGGATATATCCGGATCGGCTCCCACCTCGGAAGTGGTGTTCAGAATCTGCACACCGGCCACCTTACCCAACAGCGCCTGATCCAGACGAGGGGTAGGAACGTCTTCGATACCGTCCATATTGACTTTTGTCACCGAACCGGACAAATGAGATTTCTGCTGCACACCATAGCCCACCACAACTACTTCGTCCAGTTGCTGCAAATCTTCGTGCATCACTACGCGTACCTCTTTCTTGTTCTTTACCGAAACTGTCTGGGTGGCGAAACCTACATAGGAGAATTTCAATGATGTTTTGTTCTTCGGCAGGCTGATGGAGAACTTACCATCCATATTCGTGATCGTTCCGCCGGAAGACCCTTCCACCATAACCGATACCCCGATGAGAGGCTCGTTATTCTTATCGACTACAACTCCGCCGACAACTGTGTTCTGTTGCGCCTCGTCCAAACCGGGCGAAAAAGCCAAAGCGGGAGTTCCAACTATAAATACCATGAAGAGGGTACTTATCAAAAAGATAGGAATTCTTTTCATATTACAATGTTTTTCATATTTACGTTCGCGGAAAAACAAAAACGATTCTTTCCCGGCCGGAGAAAGTTTTTCGGTTCATTCTTCCAGTTACAAAAATAGTGATAACAAGATAGAAGGCATTTACAGAATCCGTCAAAGAGTTGTAGGGAAGATTCTCCATTTGCAATAATCCTTCCAAAGCTTGTAAAAATAGCCCATAGATGTGTTGATACTATAAAATGAGTTTGTTAAGCCCTGCTTTTGCCCTTTTTTTATTATTTTTGCTAGACGAAAAGCATACACCCCAAATATAGTTCATTTATGAAGAAGCTGATATGTATTTTGCTGGTTTTTATCCTTCCACAAATCATTTTCGCAAATCAACGATACCATTTTTCCAATTTATCAGTCCAAAACGGACTATCACAGCTTCATGTCACTTGTATCTACCAGGACCGGCTGGGATATATGTGGTTCGGCACCCGCAACGGACTGAACAAGTTCAACGGCAATAACTTCGAAACTTTCTGGAATCATGCCGACGACGAATGCAGTATCAGCAACAATACCATCGCCTGCATCACCGAAGATGCGGAAGGCAACCTCTGGTTCGGAACGGAAAACGGACTGAACAAACTCGATAAACGCAGAAACGGGTTCAAACGGTATTACTTCGACCCTGAAGCTAATGCCGCCAACAATAAAATCATATCCCTCTTCACCGATAAGGAAGGCACGTTGTGGGTGGGAACCATCTCCGGCTTATATGTTTTTGATGCAAAGGAGGACATCTTGAAGGAGATCCCTCTGAAAGAACTGGCGAACAACTCCATAAGTACTATCATCGAGAAAGACGACCTTCTCTATATCGCTTCGAGTATGAGCGGACTGGTGATATACGATCCACGGAAGAACCGGGTGGTCCGTTCGTACCGCAAAGATTCGAAGACGCTGCCTATCCCCTCCAATTATATTAAAGATGTATATATCGACAAGAAAGATAACATCTGGATAGGAACCTACAAAGACGGAGTTTGCGTCATCAGGCATGACTTATCGGAAGTGATATATTACAATACCGCCAACGGACTGTCCAACAACGATATCCGTTGCATCAAAGAATCTCCTGCAGGAGAAATGTGGATAGGTACTTTCGACGGACTGAATATCGTTAATCCTGTGACGAGCCGCATCGCTTCTTACAAACACGGAGCACAGGGCAGTCTGAGCCATCATTCGGTGTACAGCATACTCTTCGACCGGATGCAAACCATCTGGATCGGAACCTATGCCGGTGGAGTTGATTACTACAATCCTTACGGCCACCTGTTCGACTTTTACAATCCCGCCACCATCCTGAACGCCAATCTGGGCATTCTGGGCCCCGCCGTCGAATATGACGGAACACTCTATATCAGTTCGGAAGGCGGCGGACTGATTGCCTTCGACCTTGCTCAACAATCCTTCCGGCAATATACCCTACCTCACAAGGCTGACGGTTCGGTGAAAAATATCTTCAAGACTGTCTATCTGGACGGTGACCGCATCCTGTGCGGGACGAGCCAAGGTGAAGTATATGAATTCAACTTGAATACCCGTCAATTCTCCCTGTTCTACCAGACTACCGACCGGCGACCGATTTACCATATCAGCCGAAGCCGCGCCGGAGAAGTGATTATCGGTGCTATCAGTGTGACGGAAGGCTTGGTATTCATCTCCGACGACGGACAACGAAGCATACAAACTGAATTTCCCGTCAAAGGGAAAGGCGGTGTCCACTTCTCTCATGTGATTTGTGTATGTGAGGTCGACAACGATATTTTCCTAATCGGTACGAAGAACAACGGACTGTTCTGTTATGACAAGATCAACCACACGCTGCTCTCCTACAACGAGACAAACGGCCTCGCCGCCCAATATATCAGCAGCATACTGAAAGATCATTCCGGAAGGATATGGATCAGCAGCATCGACGGTGGTTTGAGTGAGCTTGTTCTTTCCACCGGACAGTTCACCACCTACAACGAGAAAAACGGATTAATGAACAACCAGATCTGCAAAATCGTAGAAGGGAACGATAACACCCTTTGGCTCAGCACACTGAACGGGATATCCAACCTCGACTTGCGTACCCGCGGCATTACCAATTATAATAAGGAAAGCGGCATACGTGTGCAGGAGTTTTCTCCATGCGCCGGCCTGCACCTATCGGGCAACCGCATCTTCTTTGCCGGAAACAACGGCTTCACACTGTTCAATCCCAACGACATCATCACCAATCCGAATGTCCCGCCCATCATCCTCGACAAACTGCATATCAACAACTGCCTCATACAAGCCGGCGATGAAGGCGACATCCTGAAAGAGAACATCTCCACCCAAAAGAAAATCGTACTGAAATACAATCAGACCAATATCACCATCGAATATTGCGCACTGAATTATATCTTCAACAACAAGAACCAATATGCCTACAAGCTGGAAGGCTTCGACCATGACTGGAATGAAGTAGGCAACCGCCGTACCGCCTATTATACCAATATCCCGTCGGGCACTTACAAATTCGTAGTGAAAGGCTCCAACAATGACGGCATCTGGAACGAAGAAGGCACGACATTGGAAATCGTGGTTCTTCCCCCGCTATGGAAGACCTGGTGGGCTTACCTCTTCTATGCAGTGGTGGCTATTGCTCTTATCGCTTTCATTATCCGCTATTTCACCGAAAAGAAACGTCTGCAAAACAACATCCGTCTCAAACAGATGGAAGCGGAAGTTCACGAAGAATATTATCAGGAACGCAATCGTCTCTTCACCAATTTCTCGCACGAACTGCGGACACCGCTTACGTTGATTATGGCTCCGTTGGAAGAGTTCGTAAAACGCACCGACCTGACGGATGATATTCATTATAAAGTGAAACTGATGCTACGCAACGCCCAGCGCCTGCTCCGCATTGTCAACAATCTGATGGACCTGCAAAAGAACGAAAGCGGAACCATGAAACTGCAAGTCTCCGAGAACGACATGATAAAATTCACGCACGAAGCTGTCTCTTCTTTCCAGGACTTAGCATTATATCGGAACATTCATCTGAAGTTCAAACATTCCATCGACTGCCAACCTGTATGGTTCGACTGGAATTTGTTGGAGAAAGTCTATTTCAACTTCCTCTCCAATGCCTTCAAGAATGTGCCGGACGGGGGAACCGTATCCGTAGAACTGGACGTCAAGCCCTATTCCGAACTTACTTTCTTCCTGCCTGCCAAACTGAATAAATATAAGAATACGGAGATACGATATCTCACCATTTCCATCCAGGACAATGGTGTCGGCATTGCTCCCGATGAATTGGAGAAGATCTTCCAACCATTCTACCAAGTGGCTCAGAACGAACATTCCAAATCGGGAACCGGCATCGGACTAAGCCTCAGCAAGGCAATTATAGAGATGCATCACGGAGTGGTGTGGGCAGAAAACGCAACCGGAGCGAATATGTCCGGTGTAGGCTTATCAAGCTCCGGTGCAGTATTCAAATTTGTACTGCCGGTCGACAAAAGTCTTTTCGCTCCCGAAATGATAATCGAATCGGCCGAAGATAAAGCCGTATCTTTCAGCGTTGAGCTTCCGGACGCCGCTTACGAACCGGACAATTCCTCCAGAAAGCAAGCTACGATTCTGGTAGTGGAGGACAATCGCGACCTGAACAATTATATCTGTTCCTGCCTGGCGGATAGATACAATGTAGTGGGCGTGACAAACGGCGAAGACGCTCTTGCCAAAGCGGTCTATCTGCTTCCCAACCTGATTATCACCGACCTGATGATGCCCAAGATGAATGGTATCGAACTGATCCGTCGGTTGAAGAAGGATATGAATACCAGCCATATCCCGATTATTATGGTGACGGCAAAGACTGGCACGGACGATATCAAAGAAGGCTATGCAGCAGGTGCTGACGAATATATCACAAAACCTTTCGACGCCTCCATCCTGAAAATCAGAGTAGACAACCTGATCCAAAGCCGCGAGAAACTGAAAGAGCTGTATAGCAAAAACTTCTCACTCGAATCACTCGGTGTCGACGTGACTTCCGTCGATGAGAAGTTTATGCAAAAGCTATATGCCACTCTGCAACAGAATATCGCCAATTCGGACTTAAACCTGGATGCCTTCTGCAAAGAACTCGGACTAAGCAAATCGAACCTTTACCGCAAGATTAAGCAAATCACCGGATACTCTCCCAATGAGTTTATCCGTAATTTCCGGTTGGAGACAGCCGCCAAGATGCTAAAAGAAACGGATATGTCGATAACGGAAGTATATTGTGCCGTAGGTTATAATAGCCTGGCTTACTTCTCTAACAGTTTCAAAACACTGTACGGAGTATCTCCGTCGGAGTTTAAGAACAGGTCGGAGGGCGAAAGAGAATAAAACCTTGTAGACACGGTGTTCACGGCAAACGATAGATTTGTAATATTCCGTCATTCATTTGTAAAATGAGGTATTTTCGATGGAAGGGGCGTTTTTATAAGTATTAGACTTACCTTTATAATCAATTTTCCTCAAGATGCGATAACTTTGAAATCGAAAAGCTGGAAATACTATGGACATCAAGAAAGTAACATTCATTATCGCTTCATCACTTGTGCTCTGCTTCATGGCGAGTGCACAAAGTAAGTTGATATCAATCAATGAGAAGGGAAAGCTCTCTTATCATTCGTATACAGACAAAGGAGATTTACTCCCCGATTTCTCTTTCTGCGGTTATAAGGGCGGTGGAGTGGCCATTCCCCATATAAAGGTAACCGCCTCTATCAGTCCTTCGCCCAACAAAGAGGACGATACCCCTTTTATACAGGCCGTAATAGACAAAGTAGCAAAATTGCAACCGGATGAAGATGGATTCAGGGGATGCATCCTGCTCAGAAAAGGCGTATATCATATAGCAAGCCCTATCCGGATTACAGCAAGCGGCATTGTGCTTCGCGGCGAAGGGAATAATAAGGAGAGCGGAACGGTACTCATTGCCACCTCTCCCAGGAAATACAATGTCATAGAGGTCGGCTTTAACGGAAAAGCCAAATACAACACCAACGATGTACAGGAAATTATCGACAAATATGTTCCTTCGGGCACACGTATCCTCCATGTGAAGAATGCGGATAAACATTTTCGTACTGGCGACGACGTAATTGTCCGACGCCCCAGTACGGCAGCGTGGATTCAGACCATCGGCATGGATTCCATCGCCCCCCGCCCCCGCAAAGGAGAAACTACATGGGAGGCTTTCGAACGTTTCCGCCGCGAAGGAAAAGATACGGACATGAACGGAACGATCCAATGGAAACCGGGGAGCAAGGATCTGACGTTCGAACGGAAAATTGTATCAGTGAAAAAAGACGAAATCACACTGGATATCCCGTTGACGAACGCTTTGCAGAAGGAGTTCGGTGGAGGAACCATCTATAAATACAGGTATGACAAACGCTTCACACAATGTGGCGTAGAGAATCTGTACGGCATGTGCATCTATGATGAGTCGGTTAAAAAGAGCTATCGGGGCATAGGCGAATACTGCTGCGACGAGAACCATGCCAATACATTCGTTGCTCTCCGGACGGTCGAGAATGCATGGGTACGCAATGTCAGCGTAGAGCATTTTGACTGTTGTGTGACTACCACTTCTGCCACCAAATATATCACGGGACAAGACCTTTCCGCCATCAACCCCATCTCGCAGATTACCGGAGGAAGACGGTATGCTTACCACATCAACGGCGGACAAATGTGTCTGTTCCAACGTTGCTACTCCAGCCATCACCGTCACGAATTTGTATTGGGGGCCACTACTCCCGGGCCAAACGCTTTTGTAGACGGTTATGGTGAAATGACCTTTGCTTCCAGCGAACCGCATCACCGCTGGTCGGCCGGATGCTTATGGGACAATATAGTATTGAAAGGTCCGAGCGCATCACTCATGGCAGCCAACCGGGGATCGATGGGTTCGGGACACGGATGGGCTGGCGCGCAAATGGTATTCTGGAATTGTGCCGCCCCGCTGATTTTGGTCATGCAGCCGCCTACGGCACAGAACTTTGCCATCGGACTGCAAGCCACAGAAGTAGACAATAGCAAAGAAGCCCGGTCCGGTGCGAAATCGACCTTCAACAGCATCGTCAACACTTCGATGATAGATATGAAATATAAAGACCAACCGATAAACGGAACCGGATGGACCGAGCAGACAGCCGGAACAGTGGTTCCTTCGAGCCTGTATTACTATCAGTTACGTGACCGCCTTGGAAAGTCGGCACTCAAGAAAGTAATGGACGAACCACAGTACAATAAATATTTCAACCGATAAAGATAACCATGAAGAAGATTCTATCAATCATACTCACCCTAACTCTCTCCGCAACCGTTTTTGCGCAACCTCTGCCCAAAAAGCTTGAACATAACGAGAAAATGGCCTGGTGGCGCAATGCCAAATTCGGCATGTTCGTGCACTGGGGACCTTACTGCCTGTACGGCGGCGTATACAACGGATTCAACCAAAGACGAGGCGGTGCGGAATGGATTATGAACCGTTGCAAAATACCTGTACGTGAATATCGTGCGAAAGCCTGCACCTTCAATCCCGTGGACTTCAATGCCGAGGAACTGGTGCTGACTGCCAAAAATGCAGGTATGAAGTATATCATATTCACCACCAAACACCATGACGGATTCGCGATGTTCAAAAGCAATGCCAGCGAATTCAATATCGTAGACTACACCCCGTTCAAACGTGATATCGTAGACGAACTGGCAAAAGCCTGCCGTAAGCACCATATAAAACTGGGATTTTATTATTCCCAGACACAGGACTGGTGCAACCCCGGCGGCGGCACTATCCGCAAAGAAATGAAAGAAGGATGGGCAAACCCTGATTCGGTAGCCATCGACAATTTTACCCAAGAGAATCTGGGAGGTTGGGATTGCCTGCAACGTTCCGCCTCTCTGGATGATTATTTCAGAAAGGTAGCCATCCCGCAAATCAAAGAACTACTGACGAATTATGGTGACGTAGCCGTCATGTGGTGGGATACCCCGCACCGTATCAGCAAAGAGACAGCGGCGGAAATCACTGCCGAACTCGCAAAGTATCCGCAGGTAATTACCAACGACCGGTTGCGCCGTCCCGATTTTCCCGGCGACTATAAGACTCCCGAAGGACGTATCCCCCACGCAAAGGACATCGAACGCGTAGACTGGGAGACGTGTATGAATATCGGCAGCTCCTGGGGATACAAAAGCTGGGAGAAGAACTGGAAAAGTGCGGAAACAATTATCCGTAATCTCAATACCATTGCCGCCCGTGGCGGCAACTACCTGCTCAACGTCGGCCCCGACCCGACAGGTGTTGTGCCTGCTCCCGCACTGGACTGCCTGAGAAAAGTAGGCGAATGGATGCGGGTGAACGGTGAAGCGATTTACGCAACACAGCGCAGCGAAATATTTCCTCCCTGGGGCGAATGTATCCGGAAAGACGAAAAGAAGAACTCCGTATATTATCTCTCCGTCTTTCAATGGCCGGAAGACGGCAAACTGGCATTCGACACGAAATATACAGTGAAGGAAGCAATGCTGCTGGCCGACGGTACGAAACTGAAATTTACTAAAACGCCCGGCGGCATTACGATACAAGTTCCCACGCAGGCTCCTGACAAGATAGCTACGGTTGTCAGACTGGAATTGAAAGAGAAACTGCCCGCAATCCAATTAATATCCAACACCGCGAAAGCATTCGAAATAGCTGACGAATGAGAATCTACGGACGAATAAAAAATAGCAGACGATGAATATGAAGGTACGAAGTATATGGTTTTCAGGATGTATATTCCTTTCCACGACATTAACGTTTGGAAAAGAATACAAGCTTTGGTATAACGCTCCGGCTACCGTATGGGAAGAAGCTCTTCCTATCGGTAACGGACGTATCGGAGCGATGGTATATGGCAACCCGCTACAGGAAGTATATCAACTGAACGAAGAATCGATCTGGTCGGGCTATCCGCAGGACTGGAACAACCCCAAAGCCGCGAACGCGTTGCCACAGGTACGGGAAGCTGTCGACCGCGGAGACTATGCCAAGGCAAGCGAACTCTGGAAAGCCAATGCACAAGGTCCGTATACAGCCCGTTACCTGCCTATGGCAAACCTGATGCTCGACCAACTGACGCGGGGGGAAGCCCGGAATCTGTATCGTGAACTCAACATATCGAACGCACTGTCTACCGTCACCTACGAAGCGGACGGAGTGAAATACCGCCGCACTTCCTTTATCTCCTATCCGGACCAGGTGATGGTCATAAAAATAGCCGCAGACCGTCCCCAGGCGGTATCGCTCCATATTCGCTTGAACAGCCTGCTGCGCTATACCGTGCAGACAAAAGGGGAAAAGACACTGATCCTGAACGGCAAAGCCCCCGCCTATGTTGCCAATCGTGACTACGACCCACATCAGGTGGTATACGATGACAAACGGGGGACACAATTCAAAGTGCAAGTGGAACTGCTGCCGGATGGCGGTCACTGTGAGGCAAACGACTCTGCACTGACCGTTCGCAATGCAAATGAAGTAGTGCTGCTACTCTCTGCCGTCACCGATTTCGGGAATAAGAAAATGACACTCAAAAAATGCAAGCGTCCCTATCAGGAATTACTGCAACGACACACGGATGACCATCAGCAACTCTTCAACCGCCTGCAACTATCACTGGGCACAGAGAATCTGCAAAAAGAAGCACTCCCCACCAACGAACGTTTAAAAAGCTTCGAACAAGACCCCACTGACAACGGATTGACGGAACTCTACTATCAATACGGTCGTTACCTGCTGATTGCCTCTTCCCGCCCGGGCGGGCTGCCCGCCAATCTGCAAGGCATCTGGAACCGGCACGTTCAACCGCCTTGGGGATCGAATTATACGACCAACATTAATACTGAGATGAATTACTGGCCGGCGGAAATAACCAATCTTCCGGAATGCTTCCTGCCATTGTCCGATTTCATCGGCCGCCTGGCTGTCAATGGCGCACAAACGGCCAAAGTTAACTATGGCATCAATCGCGGATGGCTGGCCCACCATAACTCGGACGTCTGGGCACAAACCGCTCCGACCGGAGGCTATGATTCCGATCCGAAAGGCGCACCTCGATGGTCGTGCTGGCCAATGGCAGGCGTATGGCTCTGTCAGCATCTATGGGAACACTATGCCTTCGGCGGCGATAAAAAATACTTGTCCAAAACGGCTTATCCCCTGATGAAAGGCGCAGCCGAATTCCTGCTGCAATGGCTGCAAAAAGATCCGGAAACAGGCTACTGGATTACCAACCCATCCACTTCACCCGAGAATCGCTTCCGCTATATCGACAAGGAAGGAAAGAAACAGAACGGAGAGATCAGCCGTTCATCCGGTATGGATCTCGGTCTGGCATGGGACTTACTGACCAACTGCATCGAAGCAAGTACGGTGCTGGATACGGACAAAGCATTTCGCCAGCAGTGCATGGATGTACGCGCCAACCTGCAACCGTTCCGCATCGGTTCAAAAGGACAACTACTCGAATGGGATAAAGAGTTTGAAGAGACAGACCCTAACCATCGCCATGTATCCCATCTGTTCGCCCTGCACCCCGGACGACAGATTATCCCCGAACAGCAGCCGGAACTGGCAGCCGCCTGCCAACGGACACTCGAAATCCGCGGAGACGGCGGCACAGGCTGGGCTATGGCATGGAAAATTAACTTCTGGGCACGTCTGCGCGACGGTAATCATGCTTTCGGGATGCTGAAAAACGGATTGAGATACGTAGATGCCACCCAAGTCAGCGTCCGTGGAGGGGGTACATACGCCAATCTCTTCGATGCCCATCCCCCTTTCCAGATTGACGGAAACTTCGGAGGAACGGCAGGCATTACGGAAATGCTGCTGCAAAGCCATGCGGGATACATACACCTGCTACCTGCCCTGCCGGACAACTGGCAAAGCGGAAGTATCAAAGGCGTCCGCGCCAGAGGCGGATTCACCATCGACATGGAATGGAAAGAAAGCAGGATTACCCGGCTGTCCGTTACTTCCCATTCGGGAGGAACCTGCCGGATACGCGAAGCGACCTCACCCCACGAAGAAGTGATTGAAACGGAAAAGGGAAAGACGTATCAAGTGAAATAAAAAAAGACTGCTTATCAAGTTTAATAAAAGAGAGAACAATCATGAGAAACTATTATCAAACCATAACGATTGCCTGCTGCATGGCAATGAGTGCTTCTCCCCTCGCTATATGGGCGCAGAGTGGCGACGAACAAGGGCTCGAAATCCCCCGCAACCTGCAATTGCAACAAGACAAAGACGAGCTTCGCAAAGCCTACGACGGTTGGTGGACAGCCTCTCAAAAGAATAAGGAGCAACGAATGTCGTGGTATAACGAAGCCAAATTCGGTTGCTTCATCCATTGGGGCCCTTACTCCGTACCCGCGGGTCTTTGGAAAAACAAGATGCAGAGCGGCTATACCGAACACCTGATGCGAAAAGCCCGCATCCCCCTGGAAGAGTACAAAAAAGAACTGATACTTCCTTTCAATCCTACTGAATTTGATGCCGAGGAGTGGATGCGCCATGCATCGGAAGCAGGCATGAGATATTTCGTCATTACTGCCAAGCATCACGACGGATTCGCCATGTATCCATCCGATGCTTATCCCTACGATATTCGCCTTTCCAAATTTCAGAAAGATCCGATGGAAGCATTGAGCAGAGCCGCTAAGAAATATGGCATCAAGTTCGGTTTCTATTATTCGCACGCTTTTGACTGGGAACACCCGGACGCTCCGGGAAACGATTGGGATTATCCCACGAATCCCGGTGGAGATAAACTTGTGGGCGGCAAGAACTGGTGGCTGGAACGTAAAGACTTTCTCGCTAATGCCGAGAAATATGTAAACGAGAAATCCATTCCGCAAATACAGGAACTTATCAGAAAGTACGACCCCGACATCTTATGGTTCGATACTCCGCAGAAGCTTCCGCTCTATCTCAATATCCGCATACTGGAAGCTATCCGCCAAGCGGACCCACAAAACAAAATCGTCGTAAACGGACGACTAGCACGTTTTGGCTCTAATAATATAGGTGATTACCGCAATACGGGCGACCGTTCCGCCTTCTTTTTCCCCACCGAAGGGGCATGGGAATCTATTCCCACTACCAACGAGTCTTATGGATACAGCGTAGTGGATACAGTGCGCAAACCTGTTTCATTCTTTGTACAATTATTACCCAGCGCCACTTCGAAAGGGGGTAATATACTGATGAACGTAGGTCCGATGGGCAATGGCCGATGGGACAAGAGAGACATCGAAGTGTTTCAGGGCATAGGACAGTGGTTGAAGGTGAACGGAGAAAGTATCTATGGAGCACAACGCACCAATCTGCCTATACAGCCGTGGGGCGTAACGACACTGAAAGGAGATACGCTGTATGCACACGTATTTCATTGGCCAGCCGATGGAAAACTGATTATCGGCGGACTCCGTTCCGACATCGGAAAAGGATGGCTCGTTGCCGACAAGAAGGCGGCGATAAGATTCAAGCGCTTAAACGCGGATGATTACGAACTGACCTTGCCCGCCAATGCGCCGGACAGCATGAATTCCGTCATCGCACTGGTACTGAACAACCGGAAAGTGCCGAATCCCATCCGTCTTATCGACCACAAACAGAGCAATACGCTCTATACATTCGATTCCGAACTGCAAGGGCGTGGATTGGGATACGGTGACGGCAAACCGAACCGCAACTACGTTACCAAATGGAAAAATACGAATCAGTGGATGAAATGGAACTTACGGTCAAGCGCACCTGTCGAATATACTGTTTATCTGGACTACAACACGCAGGGAAAGAATGATACGGGAACAGTCGTGGTAGAGATAGCCGGACAGAAACTGGAAGCGAACTACTCCACTTATCCCGAACAGAAAGGGACCAACAGTCTACGTCTGGGAAAAGTGAAGCTGCCGAAAGGTAGTTTTGAATGCAGCCTGAAAGGAAAACAATACCAGGGAAGCCAATACATGACTCCTATTGCCGTACGGCTTGAAAAAGAGTAAGCATGGCAGTAATCTCTGTATCGCAATAACTTCGAAATAGCAAATACATTGAATAACGCTAACAAATAGTATACATATATGAAATTGAAATTATCCACCGTAACCATAAAGTTGAAGCTCCCCATAGCAGCTTTATTGCTCGGAGCCGGCCTCACGGCCTGTACTCCGCAACCGGATTCAAACATAGTGGAAGACAACATGGAGTTTGCACAGCAACAACTCCGATGCGCTTTTGATGAAATAGACTACGCCGTAGCCAACGAATCACCCGAAAGCCGTGCGCAACGCGAAAAGAACGGATGGGGGCCACTCACCAATCCCCGGAATACGGAACCGGACGGGACGCTTCACCTCGTCCCGTCCAAAGACTGGACCAGCGGATTCTTCCCCGGCGAGCTCTGGTTTCTCTATGAGTATACCCAGAATAATTTCTGGAAAAAGAAGGCGCAGCAACATACCGATATCCTGGAACAGGAAAAGATGAACGGCGGCACTCACGACATGGGCTTCAAGATGTATTGCAGCTTTGGAAACGGTTATCGCCTGACGCAAGACGAACGCTACAAAGAAATTCTGTTGCAATCGGCACGCACACTTTCCACCCGGTTCAAACCCAAAGCCGGCATTATCCGCTCTTGGGACCATAACAAGGATAAATGGCAATGCCCGGTCATCATTGATAATATGATGAACCTTGAGTTGCTGTTTTGGGCTACCAAAGAAAGTAAGGATTCCACCTATTATAATATAGCGGTAAGCCACGCACGGACTACGATGAAAAATCATTTCCGTGCAGACTATAGTTGCTATCATGTGATAGACTACGACACCATCACCGGACAAGTACTGAAAAAGAACACACATCAGGGACTTGCGCACGAATCGGCTTGGGCACGCGGTCAGGCATGGGCACTGTATGGCTATACGATGTGTTACAGGGAAACCAAGTTACCGGAATTCCTCGAACAGGCTAAAAAGGTGGAACAATACCTCTTCACCCACAAAAATATGCCCGAAGACCTGATCCCTTACTGGGACTTCGACGCTCCCGGCATTCCCAACGAGCCGCGTGACGCCTCAGCAGCCACAGTGATCGCTTCCGCACTCTACGAACTGTCGCAATATGACCGCAAAAACAGCGAACGCTACAAGAAAAACGCCGACAGGATAGTAGAGAACCTGACGAACAGTTATCGCACTACGCTGAACAAAGACAACGGTTTCCTGCTACTCCACAGCACAGGAACCAAACCTACCAACGTAGAAGTGGACGTACCCATCGTATATGCCGACTATTACTTTATAGAAGCATTACTACGCAAGGATAAACTGGAGAAAACCGGCAAACTTTTCTAAAAACGAGAAAGAAATGAAACGACTGATTTATACGTTATGCCTTATTATAGGCTGCGCCACCCTATCCGAAGCTAAAGTCCTCACCGGGCATAAAACCCGGCTAACCGACAACTGGCTGTATCTGCGGGGAGACATCGGCAATATCTGGGAAGCAGTGCGTCCCGCCGCTCCCGGCAGTTCGGAATGCGTTCCCCTATGGACGCCTGTCACCCTGCCCCATTGCTTCAATGCCACAGATGCCGTAGACCCGGACATGAATTACTACCAGGGCCCCGGGTGGTATAAAACACTGCTCGACATACAAAATCCCTATCCCAACGGACGAATCCTGCTCGACTTTGAAGGAGCGGGACAAAAGACCGAAGTATACATCTACACGACACGGGTCGCTTCCCATATCGGCGGATACGATGAATGGACGGCAGATATCACCGAAGCGGTGCAAGCATTCGTCTCCACTCCCGAATGTGTTCAACGTTTTGGCGGTAAAGTTCCCCTATCCATCCGTTGCGACAACAGCCGGGATGCGGAAATGATTCCTTCCGACTTATCGGATTTCAACGTTTATGGCGGACTATACCGCTACCTCAACCTGGCGTATGTCCCCGAAGTTTCCATAGATCGTGTACAAATAGATGCCGTATTAGACAAAAACCTGAAAAAGGCAACACTTGCCGTTCAAGCTTTTTTCTATAATCCGTCGGATATCAGGAAAACAACTGCGCATATCATCGTCAAATCTCCTTCAGGCAAGATAATACTGAATGAAGAAAAAGAAGTGATGCCGCTTGGAAAAGCTTCCCTGCTGACGGCAAATATTCAGAAGCCGGAATTATGGTCGGACGAGGATCCTGCTCTTTACACCTGCGAAATTACCCTGCACCACAACGGACAGGAGCAGAAAGCCATCGAGCGATTCGGATTCCGCCATTTTGAATTTGTGGAAAAAGGACCATTCCGCCTCAACGGTTCCCGCCTTTTGCTGCGCGGTACACACCGCCACGAAGACCATGCGGGCGTAGGCGCAGCTATGACAGAAGAACAAATGCGGGCGGAAATGACGCTCATGAAAGAAATGGGAGTGAATTTTATCCGGCTGGGACATTACCAACAGTCGGACATTATTCTTTCTCTTTGCGATGAACTGGGCATTCTTGTATGGGAAGAGATTCCCTGGTGCCGCGGCGGTCTGGGTGGCGAGCAGTATCAGGCACAAGCCAAACGAATGTTGACGAACATGATTCATACGCATTATAATCATCCCGCCGTCATCATCTGGGGATTAGGTAATGAAAACGACTGGCCGAACGACTTCCCGGAATTCGACAAGGGAAAGATACGTAGTTTTATGAAGGAACTCCATGAATTGGCGCATCAATCGGACGATAGCCGGGTGACCGCTATCCGCCGTTGCGACTTCTGTAAAGATATCGTAGATGTTTATTCTCCTTCTATCTGGGCGGGGTGGTACAGAGGCATCTTCACCGATTATAAAAATGCTTCATTCCATGAGATGCAGCAGGTGAAACATTTCTTCCATGCCGAATGGGGAGGCGACTGCCATGCCCGCCGCCATGCGGAGGACCCGTTCATCAATTTGGATAAGATTGAAGCGGGCAAGGGAGCAGACGAACGCGCGGGAGATGCTTCGCTTTACGGTGGAAACGCACGCGCTTCCAAAGACGGCGACTGGTCGGAAAGTTACATGGTGCGCCTCATCGACTGGCATCTGAAAGAACAGGAAACGATGGATTGGCTGACAGGGGCGGCATATTGGCCGTTCAAGGACTTCTCTACTCCGGTACGTCCGGAGAATCCTGTGCCTTATGTCAATCAAAAAGGAGTAGTGGAAAGAGATCTCACACCGAAGGAGACTTACTATGTATTCCAATCATACTGGGCGAAAAAGCCTATGATACATATCTATGGGCATACATGGCCGATTCGATGGGGCAAACCGGAAGAAATGAAAGAGATATTAGTCTACTCTAACTGTCCGCAAGTGGAGTTGATTGTCAACGGAGTGCCGCAAGGAATAAAGAAGCGTAACAGTCAGGACTATCCGGCGGCAGGTCTACACTGGAACTGCAAGTTACAGGCAGGAGAGAATACAGTCATCGCCCTTTCCAAAGGGAAAGCAGTCGTGGCAGACACGCTCCGGTTTGTATACGAAACCCGCACATGGGGTAAGCCTGCGCAACTGCAAGCGAAAGTCACTCATTGCGGCGGAGAAAGTTCAGGCGATATATCAATGGTGGAAGTCCAGCTGACAGACGCTAAAGGCGTACCCTGTCTGGATGCCGTAAACTATATAGAATTCGGACTGGCAGGAGACGGGCAATTAATCGAGAACCAGGGGACTTCTACCGGTTCACGAAAGGTACAGGCCTACAATGGTCGCGCAGCCATCCGTGTAGATAAAAGGAAAGGAGAATCGGTAGTATCCGTGCGGTGTGATATCCCGGAAGTTAAAACGGTGTTTGTCAGGCTATAAAGTTTAACAAGTATATCTGTTATTTTTAAAAATACACTATCTTTGCGTATACCGTATAGCTAAAAAATATTCCGTTAAATTTCTCTTTTATGAAAACATTGAAAGCTGTCTACCTAGTAACTGTCATTACCGGCTTGTTGACCGGTTTATCCTTGTCATCTTCCGCATCCGCCCAAGATATCTCAGGAACCTGGCACGGAAAACTGACTGTTCCCACCGGTTCGCTGACCCTTGTATTCCATATCAATCAGACAGGAGAAGGCACTTACATAACGACACTCGACAGCCCCGACCAGGGGGCTAACGGAATAAAGACGCAAACCACTTCGTTCAAAGATTCCATATTGACTGTGCAGACACCTGTTATCCACGCTTCTTACAAAGGAAAGCTGAGCAACGACCGTAGTATTAGCGGAACATTCACACAAGGCATTCCTTTGCCGTTGAATCTGGAAAAAGGAGAAGCAAGCCGCTCCAAACGCCCGCAGGAACCTCAGCCGCCTTTCTCTTACAAAAGCGAAGAAGTCACGGTAAGAAACGAACAGGACGGAATCAATCTCGCGGGAACATTCACTCTTCCCGAAAAAGGAACAAAATTTCCGGCGGTAGTCATGGTGACAGGAAGCGGTGCGCAGAACCGGGATGAGGAGATTATGGGACACAAGCCTTTCCTTGTCATCGCCGACTATCTGACGCGAAACGGCATCGCCGTATTGCGCTGCGACGACCGTGGCACAGCCGCCTCACAAGGCAACCATGCAACAGCTACCAACGAAGACTTTGCCAGAGATACGGAAGCTGCCATCCACTATCTGCGCGGCAGAAAAGAAATAAACACGAAAAAGATTGGAATCATCGGACATAGCGCAGGAGGAACCATCGCATTCATTGTGGCAGCCAATGATCCGTCAGTGGCATTTATCGTTTCATTGGCGGGAGCCGCCATCAAAGGAGACAGCCTGATGCTAAGGCAAGTGGAACTGATTTCTAAATCTCAGGGAATGCCGGATGCGCTTTGGCAAGGAACGAAACCGTCGCTGCGAAACAGGTATGCCATACTGCAACAAGCGGACAAGACAACGGATGAGCTCCAAAAGGAACTGTATGCAGACGTTACCAAAACCATGTCGTCCGAACAACTGAAAGACTTGAATACCGTACAGCAGATTTCCGCCCAGATACGTTCGATGACCTCGCCCTGGTATCTTCATTTTATGAGGTACGACCCGGCTAATGCCCTGAAGAATGTGAAATGTCCGGTACTCGCCCTAAACGGAGAAAAGGACATTCAAGTGGACGCGACTATGAACCTTACAGCCATCCAACAAAGAATCAGCGAAAACGGAAACAAAAATGTAACTGTAAAAGCCTATCCGAACCTGAACCATCTGTTGCAGACCTGCGAAAAAGGCACATTGGCCGAATACGGGCAACTGGAAGAAACCATCAGTCCGGAAGTATTGAAAGATATGACCGAGTGGATTCAGAAACAGTAAGGTGATCAGCAATACACTTTTTCGGACAACATTGCCTGGTAGTACATCCATCCCCTTGATTACATACATTGCATAAATTGACTTAAATCAAAATCTTTCCTACCGAACTCACCTTGGCCGATTTTGTTTTACCTTTGCACCCGCAAAAAAGAAGAAGGTAAAAAAGTAACAGGTATCAGGTATAGTTTGGTATGAAGAAAAGTCTGATTGCATTGGCGTTCGGCACCCTGGGATTGGGTATTGCCGAGTTTGTGATGATGGGAATTTTGCCCGACGTGGCAAAAGATTTAGGAATCAGTATCCCCGTTGCGGGACATTTCATTTCCGCCTATGCGTTGGGCGTCTGTGTGGGTGCACCCGTACTGACATTAGCCCGCAAATATCCTTTGAAACATATTCTGCTGGTACTGGTCACCCTGATTATGATAGGTAATATCTGTGCCGCTTTGTCACCCAACTACTGGGTATTGCTTGCCGCACGTTTCATCTCCGGACTTCCTCATGGAGCCTACTTCGGTGTCGGCTCTATTGTTGCCGAGCGACTGGCTGATAAAGGAAAAGGTTCGGAAGCTGTTTCGATTATGATTGCCGGAATGACCATCGCCAACCTCTTCGGCGTCCCATTGGGAACTTCCCTCAGCACTATGCTTTCCTGGCGTGCCACTTTCCTGTTGGTAGGCATTTGGGGAATCGTAATCATGTATTACATCTGGCGCTGGGTTCCCCACGTAGAAGGGTTGAAAGACACCGGCTTCAAGGGGCAATTCCGCTTCCTCAAAACTCCGGCCCCGTGGCTGATTCTGGGTGCCACAGCATTAAGCAACGGTGGTGTATTCTGCTGGTATAGCTATATCAATCCGATGCTGACAAACGTTTCCGGTTTCTCTGCCGAAAGCATTACTCCTCTGATGATTCTTGCCGGATTCGGTATGGTCATGGGGAATCTTATCAGCGGACGTCTCTCCGACCGTTACACACCGGGAAAGGTAGGAACTGTCGCACAAGCGCTCATCTGTATTATGCTACTCCTCCTATTCTTCCTTTCACCTTATAAATGGGCAGCCGCTCTACTGATGTGCCTTTGTACGGCAGGATTATTTGCCGTATCCAGTCCGGAACAAGTATTAATTATCCGTGTGGCAAAAGGCGGAGAGATGCTGGGAGCTGCCAGCGTGCAGGTTGCATTCAACCTGGGAAATGCCATCGGCGCATATGCAGGAGGACTGGCTATCAGCGAAGGCTATCGTTATCCTGCGCTTACAGGGGTTCCTTTCGCACTGATCGGATTTATTTTATTCCTGATTTTCTATAAGAAATATCAGTTCAATCCCAATTATCTTTAAGAGTTTTTGAGGGAGAGATATAAAGTTTCATCCTATAATAAATAGCAATATCTTTTAAAATTATTATCCTTGTGAAGTATATTAGCTGGGTTGAGTATAAAAAGTACTTCGATGACTTTGAGTTTTCACTGCACTCTATTAGAAATTCCACTGCACTGAACTAGAATTTTCTATGCACTCGGGTAGTTGTCCCCTTGCAAGGGGACCATTGTCATCTTACAAGAGGACTAATGTCACCTTACAACAGGACATTTGTCACTTTACAAGATGACAACTACAGAATTACGGACGGAAAATCTTTAAAGATACAAAAATAATTAGAGAAAAGCAAGTAGGCGGAACTTTATTGATTATAGAAAGAAAATAATCTCCAAATTACAGTTATCGTATATATAATGTTTATATTTGTCCGAAATAGCTATTGCATCTTTGTCCGCTATGAAAACAAAAAGCATTTTATACGCCATCATGAGCCTTCTCCTGTCAATCTTTTGGGCAGAGAGTGCCGCCAAAAACCCTTATTACTATTTCCGTACGCTGGACATCAAGGACGGACTTTCACATAATACGGTGAACACCATCCTGCAAGACCGGCAAGGATTCATGTGGTTTGGCACGAAAGATGGGCTGAACCAATATGACGGTCTCGTATTCCGTACTTTTCAGAAAGAGAACTCTTCTTTGGGCAACAACTTTATCACTGCCCTACACGAGGATGCCGAAGGAAATATATGGGTAGGGACTGATACGGGCGTCTACATCTATAACCCCCGATTAGAGAAATTCACCCCGTTCGACATTCCCATCGAAGGTACCGGTGAGACCATCAGCCGTACCATAACGTGGATAGATTCCGACCCGCAAAAAGACGTATGGATTTCGTCCGATTCCCAAGGGCTTTTCCACTACGACATAAAGAAGAACAGCTTGAAGGAGTATTCCGCAAAAATAGGAAAAGGAGCGCTTAACATCACCCGCTTCTGGTTCGGAGACAACGAATTGTGGGTGAACCGCTACGAGGACAACCTGTATCATTCGGAAGACGCCGCCCGCTTCACCGTTTTCCGGGATGCCGAAGGCGAAGAGCCTTTCAAAGGAGCTATCATCACCACCTGTGTCAAAGGACTGCACAATTGCATCTATATAGGTTCGTCCAACGGCCTGGCAGAAATCAACCTGACCACCCGCAAGGTGCGCCGCCTGTTAAACGACTACGTACGCAACATCTGCCTGCGTTCGGATACGGAGCTATGGGTAGGTACGGAACAAGGCATCTACATCTACAACTTGGAAACCGACAAATATATCCACCTCACCACCTCGGAGTCCGACGACCGCTACGCATTATCCGACAACGCCATCTACACCATCTTCAAAGACCGTGAAGGCGGAATGTGGATAGGCTCATACTTCGGTGGCGTCAACTATTATCCTCACCAATATACTTACTTCGAAAAGTATTATCCCCGGGACGACATGCGATACTTGGGACACCGCATCCGTGAATTCTGCGGAAGCAATGACGGGACGATATGGTTCGGTACAGAAGACAAGGGACTTTTCCATTTCAATCCCGCCGACGGTACAGTCACGCCTTTCCACCACCCTGCCCTGTACCACAACATTCACGGATTATGTATCGACGGTGATTACCTGTGGGCAGGTACTTTTGCCGGCGGACTGAACCGTATCCATCTTCGCACCCGGGAAGTACGGCACTACGAAAAGGGCGAAGCATCCAATACCCTCAATGCCGACAACATATTCTCAATCTATAAAAGTAGCACCGGCGAATTATGGATAGGCACGACCTCGGGGCTGATGCGTTACAACCGAAAGACGGATGACTTCACACGCATCCCCGAAATGAACAAAATCTTTGTGTACAATATACTGGAAGACTGCCACGGCAAACTGTGGCTGGCTACCTATTCCGACGGCGTGTTCTGCTACGACCTGCCACAAGACAAATGGAAACAGTACACCCGAAACCCCGATAATCCGAACTCTCTACCCTATAACAAGTGTATATAATAATCGAAAAGTATACCAGATAATAATTGAAAAGTAGTCCACTAGTTTCGTTATGCAAAGGATATAATTCTTTTATTTTTGTGATACATATCTCCTCATGTTTTGTGTTTCTTTAACTCTATATGATTGTCCGCTCATGTTCACCAGATGTGCTTTATGGGTTAGTCTGTCTACCATTGCAGCGACTAGAACTTTATCTTTTACAATTTCTCCCCATCTGTCAAAAGATAGATTTGTGGTAATGATTGTCGCTTTTTTCCCGGCTCTGAGTGATAGGTGGTTAAACAATAGTTCTCCTCCTTCCTTATCACAACTTACATATCCAAATTCATCACAAATGACCATATCATACTTTTCAAACCTGAGTTCGAGTTGTCTTAGACTCTTCTGTGACCTACATTCCCTTATTTGTGTTAGCAGATGCGGTACAGATGTAAAAAAGACCGTATATCCTTCCATGCACGCCTTGATCCCCAATGCGGTGGCTATATGTGTCTTTCCTGTTCCCGGATTTCCATATAACACCACGTTTCTTCCTTCTTTAACAAATTCAAGTGTTTCCAGTTCAGGTATGACCATCTGTGCGTCTTTAGGCAAATCCTCTCTTATGAGCTCCTGCAAATACTTCATCTGCGGGAATCCGGCTATCCTTACCCGTTGTTTTCTTCGTTTCTCTACCCTTATTTCCATTTCCTTTTCCAGTATGCGTGCAATCAATGTCCTGCATCCCCAGTTCTCCTGCGTTGCCAATGTGATAAAGTCCTCCAGTTCGTTCTGTAGAACATTTATTTTAAGTTCTCTGGCATAGTCTGTAATCATTTCTTTTTCTGACAAGTAGTCCATAACAATATTTTTTTAGTTTAAAGAATCTATTTGAGTTAAAGCCTGTGTGCTGTCCATCATCCTGGTCAGGTCCACAAGGATCCCCATTGCCGCATCCTCTATCTGCCGTGATTGCTGTCGGTGCTCCGGAGCAGGCACATTTTCCCCATTTCCATCCTGCGGCTCATTATTAGCGTGCATAAAGGCTTTAATCTGGTCTGCCGATACCTTGTGTACTCCACGCAGTCTCAAAGCCTCATAGGAACGTATGATATCCTTGTCTGTAAATCCATTCTCTGCGGCATACTGTATTAACAGAACAAAGTCCCTTCCATTATCCTGGAAATGTATCTGGAAGAGTTCCTGTATCTTAGCGGGCATCTGCATGAGTGCCAACGATCCTTGTACCGCCCCCGGCTTGCGCAGCAGGGTGCGAGCGTAATGCTCCAACTGTATTTTCCAGTCTGCCACGCCATACACACGTTCATGCGCTGCCACCTTCACCTGCCCATGGAAGATAACAACCTTCTCGCTGTATATCTTGACAGAAACCGTTTTCCCCACTAATGTGTCGGGAACGGAGTAATGGATGTTCTTCATACAGATAGTAGACCACTTATCAACTTTATAATCCTCCATTTAAAAGCATCCCATCTCGTTTATATGTGGCTGCAAGGCTGCCAGATCAGCCGCGAGCGACTCTACCTTGTCCAAGGTGGAGATACTTCCGGCTTGTGTGTTAAGTCCTTCACATACCTCTTGCAGGTGTTTGCCGGCTTCTTCTACCGAGTCGAAATCCATCTTCATACAGAACGCCTTGCGCCTGACATACTCCACGCTACGTTCCACATGTCCTTTTTCCCATCCGGCACGTGCGTTGCAAAAGCGGAAATCAAACCGGTAAAAGGCGCACATACGGCTCAAAGCCTCCGTGGGAGTCTTATCTGTCCCTACGAAGTCCTTGACCGCCACACGCATATTGTCATATACCATGACATAGGGAACTCCCTTGACCTGGCGGAAGAAATTACGGTGTGATTCCATAAAGGCCAGCGTATTCTGATGACGGAACAGATAGGCATAACGCCCATTGCTGTGACTAAAAGTAAACACAGCCAGAAAGAAACGCTGAAGCTTACCATGTATGCGGAGTTTTACCTCTCCCCAGTCGAACTCGCAGTTCTCTCCCGGGATATAGTACTGCCGGATAAAAGCCTCTTCCCGTTTACGGGACTTTTGAGTATCAATCCCCGTGATATACTTGCATACGCTCGGATAGCTGACTGAGAATCCTCGTGAAAGAAGAAGATTGTGAATATCCTTCTTTAACATACATTGCTTCTTTAGACCACTGGCACGTTTGCTGGCATTTTTAGCTAAGCAATCATCTATAATGGATTGTACCTGTCCTGTGATTACTCTACGGCTACGTTTAGAGCTATCATACCGGGGCGCAGTAGTCAAAATTGTCTCTAAACTTACTGAAGGAGTATCAGAAGACAATGTACTCTCATACTCCTGGATTACCTTATGTACCGTTTTACGGCTGATGTCCAGTTCGCGGGCAATGGCACGTTTGCTGAGCCCACGACTTCTATACAAATGAATTATGGTTTGTTTATCCACCATGGTTATCATGTTTATACTTCCTTATTGGTTGAACCACAAAGGAAGTGGTTATATTAATAAATCTTAATATAGAGCATGTAATTACGATAGGGAAATAGTAAAAAACAGACTCCATTTACTAACCTAGTGGTATACTTTTCAATTATTATGGTGGACTACTTTTGGGTTATTATTTACATTAGTATATTCTCAAAACAGCGAAAATAGAGAATCACGTAATTACAAATGCATGGCATTTTCCGGCTTTTCTTTACCAAACTGCGATTTATGTCCTTCTCCGATGATTAAATATTCCTTTTTTAAGAATCATCGTTTTTTAAGGGAGGCTATATAGTTTGGAATAGAGGTTGTGCTTAACAATAAAAACTGTAATAGTATACAGGAACAGCCAAATAAGATATTACCGGATTCTGACAAGATTAGGTAATGTCTTATTTTTATAATGGGGAAAATTGTTACCTTTGTATATATCTTATATTTACAATTAAGATTAAACCTAATTTTTCGCTTATGAAAATAGTTAAGGCTAGCTGCATCGTTATATTCATTACCGGACTATTAGCCGGAGTGTTCTTCTCATCCTCTGTTTCCGCCCAAGATATTTCGGGAACCTGGCACGGAAAACTTTCCATTCCCACCGGTTCATTGACTATTGTATTCCACATCAGTCAAACGGAACAAGGCGCTTATGTGACCACACTGGACAGTCCCGACCAGGGAGCCAACGGTATCAAGACACAGACTACTTCTTTCAATGATTCTACTTTAATTATCCAGATACCTGTGATTCATGCTTCGTACAAAGGAAAACTGAACAGTGATAACACAATCAACGGAACATTTACGCAAGGGATGCCCCTTCCGTTGAATTTGAAAAAGGGAGAAGCCAGCCGCCCCAAACGTCCACAGGAGCCTCAACCGCCTTTCCCTTACAGAAGTGAAGAAGTCACCGTGAGGAATGAACGGGATGGAATTAACCTTGCCGGAACATTGACTCTTCCCGAAAAAGGAACTAAATTTCCGGCAGTGGTAATGGTGACGGGAAGCGGTGCGCAGAACAGGGATGAGGAAATCATGGGACACAAACCTTTCTTTGTCATCGCCGATTATCTGACCCGAAACGGAATTGCTGTGCTTAGATGTGATGACAGGGGTACTGCCGCTTCACAAGGTACTCACGCAACAGCTACCAATGAGGATTTTGCCACAGATACGGAAGCAATGGTGAATTATCTGCGCAGCAGAAAAGAAATAAATGCAAAGAAAATCGGAATTATCGGACATAGTGCAGGCGGAATCATTGCATTCATCGTTGCCAAAAAGGACCCATCCATTGCATTTGTCGTTTCATTGGCAGGAGCCGGCGTGAGAGGCGACAGTCTGATGCTGAAGCAGGTAGAGTTAATCTCTAAATCCCAGGGAATGCCGGATGCCGTCTGGCAAGGGATGAAGCCTTCGATACGGAACAGATATGCCATACTGCAACAAACAGACAAAACTCCCGAAGAGTTGCAGAAAGAACTGTATGCAGACGTTACAAAAACAATGTCTCCCGAACAATTGAAAGACCTGAATACCATCCAGCAACTATCCGCACAAATCAGTTCGATGACTTCTCCATGGTATCTTCATTTTATGAGATATGACCCAGGCCAGGATTTGAAGAAACTAAAATGTCCGGTTCTGGCTCTGAACGGGAAAAAGGATATTCAAGTGGATGCCGTTATGAATTTGACCGCTATCCAGAAAAGAATCACCGGAAATGGAAACAAAAATGTAACAGTCAAAGCCTATCCGAACTTAAATCATCTGTTTCAGACTTGTGAAAAAGGGACATTGACCGAATACGGGCAACTGGAAGAAACAATCAATCCGGAAGTCCTGAAAGATATCATTGAATGGATAAGAAAACAATAAGCCTATTAATTATATACTTTGCAAGTGCACATTTCTCTATATCACATTCTTTTCTTTCCAATTCTTGCAAATATTTGAAGAATTTGCAAGAATTAGCAAGAAAAGAATTATATTTGTAGACCCAATATAATATAAACAGATGGTATTATGATTGAATTCCCTCCTCAAATAAGTCAGGAAGAATATTTAAAAGTTCTTCTCACTGATCCGCTTGAAAAACTCAAGGCAATCATAGAAAAAAACAATGATAAATATAGTTATTGGTCTGATGTAAAATACCAAAAGGCTCCTGAAGGCATATCGAGTAAAGAATTATGGTGCTACATAAAAGCATCACGGAGAGCAAAACGAATCATTGTATGGAAAAAATATGGCATATCCATCAGTATAACCAACGCCATGCAGCGGATGTGTCACGAGTTTGATATGAACTTTGGCGGCTCTTGGGGAAGTAATTCAATCATTCCGGCAGAAAACAAAGAACAGTATCTAATTAGCTCATTAATGGAAGAAGCAATATCCTCCAGCCAAATGGAGGGAGCGGCAACTACTAGAAAAGTAGCTAAGGAGATGTTAAGAAAAAGCCTTTCTCCACAGGACAAATCGCAACAAATGATTTTCAATAATTATCAAACAATACGTTTTATAACCCAAAAGATACATACCCCACTATCATCCGAACTATTACAGCAGATTCATGTCTTAATGACTGAAAAAACATTAGAAAATCCAGCAGATGCAGGAGCATACAGAACGAATGACGAAGTAGTAGTGGAAGATGCTATTACGCATGAAGTAGTACACACTCCCCCCTCATACAAAGATATCCCTTCATTTATTGAAGATTTATGCATATTCTTCAATGAAAGTGATTCTAAAGTATTTATTCACCCAATAATCAGAGGCATTATCATCCATTTTATGATTGCTTATATGCACCCGTTTGTAGATGGAAACGGACGTACAGCAAGAGCTCTATTCTATTGGTATATGCTAAAAAGTGGTTATTGGTTAACTGAATATTTATCTATCTCAAGGGTAATCGCCAAATCAAAAAAGTCCTATGAAAATGCTTATTTATACACAGAAGCTGATGAAAAAGACATGGGATACTTTATAGCTTACAACCTAAGAGTGCTAGAGCTTGCTTTTAAAGAACTACAAACTTATATCAAACGTAAATTAGATCAAAAACATCAGGCTTCTGTATTCTATAAATTAGATAATATTAACGAACGGCAAGCAGATATTCTTAGGCTTATTAATGATAATCCTAAAATATTATTCACCGTGAAAGAGCTACAAAACAGGTTCTCTATTACTCATACTACCGCCAAAAATGATATTGACGGTCTTGTGGAAAGAAAACTGGTTGATGAAATATCACTTAATAAAGTAAAGAAAGGATATGTAAAAGGAGAACTTTTTGATAAAACAGTTAAGTCTATCACATAATCTTTCCAATTCTTGCAAATATTTGAAGAATTTGCAAGAATTGGAAAGAAAGTAAATGGCTACAATTTGCATATACTACATAAACCCTTCATCACAAGTTTATACCGGCATTGTCTAAATTGATTTAAATCAAAATCTATCTCATCGAACTCACCCTGGAAGATTTTGTTTTACCTTTGCAGCCGAAAAAATAAGCGGCAAATAAAAGTAAGGTAAAAAGGTTACAGGTATTAAGGTTAAGTTTGGTATGAAGAAAAGTCTTATCGCTTTGGCGTTCGGCACCTTGGGATTAGGTATTGCCGAATTTGTGATGATGGGAATTTTGCCCGATGTGGCAAAAGATTTGGGTATTAGCATTCCTACGGCAGGACATTTCATTTCTGCCTATGCATTAGGCGTCTGTGTGGGTGCACCTGTATTGACATTGGCTCGCAAATATCCACTAAAACATATTCTGCTAGTATTAGTTACCTTAATTATGATAGGTAATATCTGTGCAGCTATGGCTCCCAATTACTGGGTGTTGCTCGCTGCCCGCTTTATTTCCGGTTTACCTCATGGTGCCTACTTCGGAGTAGGCTCTATTGTTGCCGAGAAACTAGCCGACAAAGGTAAAGGTTCGGAAGCTGTCTCCATCATGATTGCAGGAATGACCATTGCCAATCTGTTTGGTGTACCTTTGGGTACTTCCTTAAGTACCATGCTTTCCTGGCGTGCCACTTTCCTGCTGGTTGGTATCTGGGGAATTGTTATCCTATATTATATCTGGCGATGGGTTCCGCATGTAGAGGGTCTGAAGGATACCGGCTTTAAAGGACAATTCCGCTTTCTTAAAACTCCGGCTCCGTGGCTGATTCTCGGTGCTACGGCACTAGGTAATGGCGGTGTATTCTGCTGGTATAGCTACATCAATCCGATGCTTACCAATGTGTCCGGCTTCTCCGCAGAAAGCATTACGCCTTTAATGATCCTTGCCGGCTTCGGTATGGTAGTGGGAAACCTGATTAGCGGACGTCTCTCCGACCGCTACACCCCCGGAAAAGTAGGAACTGCCGCACAAGCACTTATCTGTATTATGTTATTGCTCATCTTCTTCCTTTCTCCCTATAAATGGGCAGCAGCCCTGTTGATGTGCCTTTGTACAGCAGGACTGTTCGCTGTATCCAGTCCGGAGCAGATATTAATTATCCGCGTATCAAAGGGAGGAGAAATGCTGGGAGCAGCCTGCGTGCAGGTTGCATTCAATCTCGGAAATGCCATCGGTGCTTATGCAGGCGGACTGGCTGTTAGCGGTGGCTACCGTTATCCGGCTCTGGCGGGTGTACCATTCGCCCTGATCGGATTTACTTTATTCCTGATTTTTTATAAGAAATACCAAGCCAGAATTACAGAGGATGATATAATTGAAAACGATTGAAACTTTTCACTAAGCCCAAAAATCGAAAGCGGGCATTCGATTCTTTATCACATAAAAGAATCACCCTAATATAAATTTATTTTCAGCCGGCTTATAACAAAGCAAAACAGTTGACGCAATAGATATCGGAAGAAATGAACCAGCCCTATTTCTTTTTCTTTCGATACCGCAAAGGTATTATATCACAAGGGATTGAAATGACGTACTTTGTCCCAGATTAGCTTACTTTGTCTTACTTTCATCTAGAATGATTTTACTTATGCACCGGACGATTTATCGTATATTTGGGATACGATAAGTATCTCAATGAGCCATGAGTCTCTTGATGACAAGTTCTGATTAGCTATAATGAAAATAAAATTAGCTATAATGAAATCGGGATTAGCTATAATGAAATCGGGATTAGCTATAATGAAATTGAGATTAGCTATAATGAAAATAAAAGCAGCTATAGTGGGATTCTGTGCTATACATAGCATAGGAAGATAAACTGGCTGTGAGTTTTCTTTTTAATAGTGTACACGTGCGCAGACGCAAAAGAATATTCTTTTTATATGAAAAAAGCGTGTAATTGAGGTGGACCCCCTCCACCTCAATTACACGCTTTTTCTAATATAATTAATTATATAAAGAGAATAAATATCATAAGTAAATGATAAAGACAAAACAAATGAGCCTTTGCATCTTTTTAAAACAACATTTAGCTGGCTCATTACCAAAAAAACAGATGAAGTCTACATTGAAAGAGACATTGATATCGTTTTTATCTGTTTTTTAAAGACAGAAAGCATACCACGTTTTCTTCGTTAGCTTAAAAATTGATTTTTAATGGACAAACTTATTTTGTTCTACGAAATTGGGGTAATTTCGATTAGTAAGTATTATCTTTGCAAACTACAATGAGCAGCCCGGCAACAAATACTCTTTATTTATCCGGACATTGTTGCCAAATCGTTGTTCATTTGTATAAATCATTGATAATAAAAGAAATAATAGATTAATATGGCATTGCAATGTGGTATTGTAGGACTACCGAACGTGGGTAAGTCGACACTTTTCAACTGTTTGTCGAATGCGAAAGCACAGGCGGCAAATTTCCCTTTCTGTACAATTGAACCCAATGTAGGTGTAATCACTGTTCCTGACGAACGTCTGAACGCACTCGCTGAATTGGTGCACCCCCAACGAATTGTTCCTACAACTGTAGAAATCGTAGATATCGCCGGACTGGTGAAAGGCGCAAGCAAAGGTGAAGGACTGGGAAACAAGTTCCTTGCCAATATCCGTGAGACAGATGCAATTATCCACGTACTCCGTTGCTTCGATGACGACAATGTGACACACGTAGACGGAAGCGTAAATCCCGTCCGCGACAAAGAAATCATTGACTACGAACTTCAATTGAAAGACCTGGAAACCATCGAAAGCCGTATCCAGAAAGTACAGAAACAAGCACAGACGGGCGGAGACAAAGCTGCAAAGTTAGCTTACGATGTACTCGTTCAATATAAAGACGCATTGGAACAGGGAAAATCTGCACGTACAGTGACTTTTGAAACAAAAGACGAACAAAAGATTGCTCACGAACTGTTTCTACTGACCAGTAAACCGGTAATGTATGTTTGCAATGTTGATGAAGCAAGCGCAGTAAACGGAAATAAATACGTAAATATGGTACGCGAAGCCGTAAAAGACGAGAATGCTCAAATCCTGATTGTCGCAGCCAAAACAGAAGCGGACATCGCCGAACTGGAAACGTACGAAGACCGTCAAATGTTCCTTGCCGAAGTAGGCTTGGAAGAATCGGGCGTAGCACGTCTTATCAAATCTGCTTACAAACTCCTGAATCTCGAAACATATTTCACTGCCGGTGTACAAGAAGTACGTGCCTGGACATACGAAAAAGGATGGAAAGCTCCTCAATGTGCCGGAGTGATCCACACCGATTTTGAAAAAGGCTTTATCCGTGCCGAAGTTATCAAATACGATGATTATATCAAATACGGCTCGGAAGCAGCAGTGAAAGAAGCCGGAAAACTGGGTGTGGAAGGAAAAGAATATGTGGTGCAGGATGGCGACATCATGCATTTCCGTTTCAACGTGTGATTATCGGTTACCACCGACGACTTATTAATTACTAATTCGCTAACAATATGAAATATCTCATTGCAGGAACGGGAGGTGTAGGCGGCAGTATCGCAGGATTCTTGTCGCTGGCAGGCAAAGATGTAACCTGTATTGCCCGTGGAGCTCATTTGCAGTCGATTCAAACGAACGGTTTGAAACTGAAATCGGATTTGAAGGGCGAACATACGCTCCGGATTCCGGCAACTACCGCTGAAGAATTCAATGGAAAAGCAGATGTGATATTTGTATGCGTAAAAGGTTATTCGGTCGATTCTATCGTAGAACTGATTAAAAGAGCAGCGCACAAAGACACGGTTGTCATCCCTATCCTGAATGTGTACGGCACAGGGCCACGCATACAAAAGTTGGTACCGGAAGTCACTGTCCTCGACGGCTGCATCTATATCGTAGGCTTCGTATCCGGCACCGGAGAAATCACCCAAATGGGAAAGATATTCCGGTTGGTATACGGCGCTCATCGCGGCACGGTTGTGAAGCCCGGATTGCTGGAAGCTATCCAACAAGACTTGCAGGAAGCAGGCATAAAGGTAGACCTGTCACCAGACATCAACCGGGATACGTTTATCAAATGGTCGTTTATCTCTGCAATGGCCGTAACGGGTGCTTACTACGACGTTCCGATGGGAAAAGTACAGAAACCGGGAAAGATACGGGATACATTTATCGGACTTTCTACGGAAAGCGCTGCCTTAGGAAAGAAACTAGGCGTCGAATTTCCCGAAGACCCAGTCAGCTACAACCTGAAAGTGATTGACAAGCTCGACCCCGAAAGTACCGCTTCTATGCAAAAAGACCTGGCACGCGGACACGACTCGGAAATACAAGGATTGCTCTTCGACATGATTGCAGCAGCCGAAGAACAGGGAATAGATATACCGACCTACCGGATGGTTGCGGAGAAATTCAAAAAATCTAATCATTAACATTAATCCAATATAGAATGAATACCATGCTATTATCCATCAACTGGAACCCGAACCCCGAACTATTCAACCTGTTCGGCATTTCTATCCGTTATTACGGATTATTGTGGGCAGTAGGAATATTCTTTGCTTATGTGGTTGTTCACTACCAGTACCGGGATAAAAAGATAGAGGAGAAGAAGTTTGACCCGCTTTTCTTTTATTGTTTCTTTGGTATTCTGATTGGTGCCCGCCTGGGACACTGTCTGTTCTATGATCCAGGATACTACTTGTCTCATTTTTGGGAAATGATTCTTCCTATCAAATTCATGCCGGACGGAAACTGGAAATTCACCGGATATGAAGGACTTGCCAGCCACGGCGGTACATTAGGACTGATAATCGCCCTTTGGCTGTATTGCCGCAAGACGAAGCTCCATTATATGGACGTGCTGGATATGATTGCCGTAGCTACTCCAATCACCGCCTGCTTCATCCGTCTTGCCAACCTGATGAACTCCGAAATCATCGGCAAACCGTCTGATGTGCCCTGGGCATTCATATTCGAACGTGTAGATATGCAACCCCGTCATCCGGGACAGCTCTACGAAGCCATTGCTTATCTTATCCTGTTCTTCATCATGATTTACCTGTATAAGAATTACAGTAAGAAACTGCATCGCGGCTTCTTCTTCGGGCTTTGTCTGACTTATATCTTCACCTTCCGCTTTTTCATCGAATTCCTAAAAGAAAATCAGGAAGATTTTGAAAACAGCATGATGTTCAATATGGGGCAATGGCTAAGCGTTCCGTTTATCATAATAGGCGTCTATTTCATGTTCTTCTATGACAAGAAGAAAAATAAAATAGCCTAAATCAAAAAAAGAGGGATTAGCGGTTCAAACATCACTAATCCCTCTTTTTTATCAATAAAACAAATGCCATTTCCCTAATGTCAGGACAACAATCGAAAACATATCCTAAGACATTATATACATTTTCAGCTTATTTCCCCCTGACTATCTTCTTAATATCATTCAGTTTATTCAGCGCTTCAATAGGAGTAAGATTATTCACATCAAGATTCAATATCTCATCGCGAATCTGACAGAGAATCGGATCGTCCAACTGGAAGAAGCTTAACTGCATACCTCCACGATTCTCGCTCACTTCTGCCAGCGGTTTACCTGCTATGCCCTGTTGACGATTATCAGATTCAAGCTGTTTCAATATCTCATTTGCACGTTTCACAATGCTTTTCGGCATACCGGCCATCTTTGCCACATGAATACCGAAAGAGTGCTCACTACCGCCACGTTCCAGTTTACGAAGGAAGATTACCTTGTTATCCACTTCTTTCACCGATACATTATAGTTCTTGATACGCTTGAAGGATTTCTCCATCTCATTCAATTCATGATAATGCGTAGCAAATAATGTACGTGCTTTTGCTTTCGGATGTTCATGGATATACTCTACAATTGCCCAGGCAATGGAAATACCATCATAAGTAGAAGTACCACGACCCAATTCGTCAAATAATACCAGACTCCGGGAAGAAACATTATTCAGGATATCAGCCGCTTCATTCATCTCTACCATGAATGTAGATTCGCCAACTGATATATTATCACTCGCTCCAACACGGGTAAATATCTTATCTACCAAACCGATGTGTGCACTCTCCGCAGGAACAAACGAGCCGATTTGAGCCAATAACGTAATCAACGCCGTCTGACGCAAAAGTGCAGACTTACCGGCCATGTTCGGACCTGTAATAATAATAATCTGTTGCGTGTTGCTGTCCAACATTACATCATTGGCAATATACTTCTCGCCTATCGGAAGTTGCTTTTCAATCACCGGGTGACGTCCCTGGCGAATATCCAGCACGTCATTATCCTCAATAATCGGACGGATATAACGATTCTCACGGGCCACATTGGCAAATGACAACAAGCAGTCCAGACGTGCAATCTGATTCGCATTAATCTGTATCTGTGGAATAAATTCCATCAATGCCTGTACTAAGTCCGTATATAGCTGCGTTTCCAGAACCAGAATCTTATCTTCCGCTCCCAAAATCTTTTCTTCGTATTCTTTCAGTTCCTGCGTGATATAACGCTCTGCGTTGACCAACGTCTGTTTGCGAATCCATTCGGGTGGAACCTTATCCTTATGCACATTACGGACTTCGATATAATAACCGAATACGTTATTATAAGCTACTTTCAAACTCGGAATACCCGTCTCTTCGCTCTCCCGCTGCTGTATCTTTAGCAGATAGTCTTTTCCTGAATAGGAGATTTGCCGCAATTCATCCAAATCTGCGTTCACACCGTCCTGAATCACTCCACCTTTATTTATCAGTAAAGGAGGATCATTTTTAATCTCTTTGGCAATCCGGTCACGAATAGAAATACAAAGATTCAACTGTTCGCCAATGCGATTCAAGCTCGCATTATCAGCTTCCATACATGCCTGTTTTATCGGCTCAATTGCTTGCAAGGCAACCTTCAACTGAACGACTTCACGAGGCGACACACGCCCTACAGCCACTTTGGAAATAATACGCTCCAGGTCACCTATCAGATGCAACTGTTCTTCAATCAATTCCTTAAAATCTGGTTGGCGGAAGAAATATTCCACTACGTTCAAGCGTTCATTAATCGGCTTCTCATCCTTCAACGGAAAAACCATCCAACGTTTCAACAGACGCGCTCCCATCGGGCTGATCGTTCTGTCGATCACATTGATTAGACTACTGCCTCCATCATTCATATTGCCAATCAGCTCAAGGCTACGCACCGTGAACTTATCCAGACGGACGTATTTATCTTCTTCAATACGTGCCAATGAAGTGATGTGACCAATCTGCGTATGCTGCGTCATTGTCAGATACTGCAGGATAGCACCGGAAGCAATGATACCGTTTTTCAAGTGCTCCACTCCGAAACCTTTCAGATTCTTCGTTTCAAAGTGTTTCAGCAGTTTCTCACGGGCAGTCGTTTCTGTAAATACCCAGTCGTCCAGCTCGAATGTAAAGAACTTGTTACCGAAATTACCTTCAAACATCAGGCGTTTGCCACGTTCAAAAAGAATTTCCTTAGGGGCAAAGTTATTCAACAGTTTGTCTATATAATCAAAAGGTCCTTCTGCAGTAAGGAATTCACCGGTAGAAATATCGAGAAAAGCAACTCCACAGGAAGCCTTTCCGAAATGAACGGCAGCCAGGAAGTTATTCTCTTTATAGTTCAGAACATTATCATTGATAGAAACACCAGGAGTAACCAATTCGGTAATACCACGCTTCACCAGCTTCTTCGTCATTTTGGGGTCTTCGAGCTGGTCGCAGATAGCGACACGTTTTCCAGCGCGAACCAATTTCGGAAGGTAGGTATCAAGGGCATGATGAGGAAAACCTGCCATCTCGATAGTTTTTCCTTTCCCATTGGCACGTTTTGTCAGTGTGATCCCTAAAATTTCGGCTGCAACGATGGCATCCGTAGAATATGTTTCATAAAAGTCACCGCAACGAAACAGCATCACTGCATCCGGATGTTTTGCCTTCAAATCCAGAAACTGTTTCATCATCGGGGTGAGGACGATCTCTTCTTCGTTCACGGGTGTCTCCTTTTCTTTTTTATTGAGTGCATAATGTGATTATCCTTGCAAAGATAACGGTTTTTCGGCAGAGAATCAACGGTATGCTCCGATTCAATTTTCAAAATTAATGTTACATACCTTGAAATAAGGAGGACTGATTTCTTAACAAGTAGGGAAAAACTATTAAAACGTGTTATAAAACATGCTATTTTTCTTGGATAATTTGCTAATTTCCCAAGAGTCCGTATCTTTGCAATGTGTTTTTCATAGTATTAGATTTAAGGTTAACAAAGGTTGGAGCAAGGCGTTGCTCCTTTTTTTATGCCTATACGCTTCGTCCCTATTTGATATAAACCAGCAGAACTCTCTCTTTTCAATCATCAGATTATTTTGGCGCAATCTGAAATCCTAGAGATTCGGTTCAGAGCAACCCCACCTTTAAAAATAGATTCATTCCGGTGCTCTAATGAACTAAACTAAACAGTAGCTTTCAATAGCCAGTAAGAGATAACCTGTTTTAATACTGTATTTAGTTTCCTGGCTTTTATAAATAATAATTAGATCTGCACTTCAGTTTTCGTTCTACTTAAGTAGAACGATAGAACCACTTAAGTTGAACTATCGCTCCACTTAAGTGGAACGAAAACTCATTAGGGAACGAAGAAAATAATAGTTCCAAGAAGAATTACTAAAAACTGCATTGCGTTAGATTAGTCCTTGTAACTATGAATTTAGCTCAAAATTGCATGATTTGGAATCAATTGCCACTAATGATTTTATTAGTTATTTTTAGGCAACCGTTTACCTATTGATAGTTATTTCATTGCCTAAGGAGTTATCGTTTGACAGTTGTTGAACGAACGCTTGACATATGTTGAACTATCGCTTAACAATTGTCAAACGAAAACTCCTTAGGCAATTGAAAGAATAATATAAGCAAGAGAAAGAAATAAAAGCTGTATATTGACAAGTTATTGTCAGCGGTAGTATCTTGGGATCATTTCCGTATAAAAACGAACTGTTTGGAGTATAGTTGTTCTACCTCCAAACTCTCAAACTGAGCCATTCTTTTCTTACCTTCTACTACTTACCAAACCAAACTCCCCAATATATACTATAATGCAAAAAGCTAGCCGTAATATACCATAAATCAAATTTCTATACTTTTATAAAAATATAATAAACACCGGTTGATATCCGCTCAAACAAAAGCACACATTTTAAACACAAATATTATCATTTTTCTTGTTTATATCAGCTAATAATAATACATTTGCATTTATTCAAACCAAATTATTACAATTATGAATAAAATTCCCATTTTTTCATTGACACTACTTTTTGCTTTAATTTTACCATTATTTGCAAATGCACAGGTAACAGTAAAGGGTATTGTAACTGACGAAAGTGGGGTACCATTAGTTGGCGTCTCCGTCCGCTATAAGGAAGTCCCCCAAGTTGGTGTTACTACAGATATTGATGGTAAGTTTTCCATCAAGGAAGTAAATGAAGGGAAAACGCTTGTTTTTTCCTATATCGGTATGAAAAATGCAGAGCGTTTACTAAAAGGGACAACCTCTTTCATCAAAATACAGATGGAGGCAGAAACAAGTGAACTCGATCAGGTTGTTATCACTGGTTATACTCAAACTACATTTAAAAAGATGACAGGTTCAGTAGGCATCATTACTGCCGACCAGCTAAAAGATCAAGCCCAACCGACTGTCGATGCCTTAATGCAAGGTAAAATTGCGGGTGTAGCTGTATCAGCTGTAACCGGACAGCCCGGTAGTACACAAAAAATACGAATCAGAGGTACCAACACGATCACTGGAGACGGACAACCTTTATGGGTTATTGACGGAGTACCCGTACAAGAAAGTATAGCTGATATGCCAAGTAGTTCGGAAATTAAATCAGGACAGTTCGATGATATGTTTATGAATGGTATTGCAGGTATTAATCCAAGCGATATCGAGAGCATCACGATCCTAAAAGATGCTTCCGCTACAGCTATTTATGGATCTCGTGCAGCAGGAGGTGTTATTGTAGTAACCACTAAAAAAGGGAAACAAGGGAAAACAAGAATCAATTATTCCGGTAACGTTTCTGTCACACTATCGCCACAAAGGGATTATTCTTTAATGAATTCCCAAGAAAAAATTGCTTTTGAACAAGGATTATGGGATGAATTCTCTGCCCCTTACTTTGGAGAAGGTAAAACAGATTATCCAGTGGTAGGTATAGTTGGTATTGTACGTTCCGGTAAAGGACGTTTTAGCGGCTGGAATAAAGAACAACAAGACGCCTATCTCAACGAATTAAGTCAGAACAACACTAACTGGTACGACGAACTGTTCCGGAATGGAGTATCAACAACACACAACTTATCCATCAGTGGAGGAGGTGAGAAATACACCTATTATACATCATTAGCATACACACGCAATGCAGGTTTATTAAAAAACAATAATTACGACCGTTATAACATAACGGCTAACCTCACCATGACTCCCAACCAAAAAGTAAGATTAGATTTTGGTGCATCAATGTCTTATCAAGATTCCAAGTCGCCGGCATTAAGTACTTTCGACCCATTCCAATACGCATATTTTGCCAATCCATACGAAAAACCATATAATACAGACGGCAGTTATTGCACAGATGAAACCTACTATACATTAGGTAAATATAACTATGAAACTACGAGCAGAAAGAAAGTGCCCGACAGCGGTTTCAATATTATGCGAGAAATGAATGAAACCTCTTCACGTACTAAAAATATAAATACAACTGTACGTGCCGGCATTGATTATAGCATTATCAGCAAATTACGCTTTGTGGGACTCGCTTCATATACTTATTCCACCAACCGTCTGAAAGAAATATATGGCGATGGAACCAAAGCCGCATTAGATAACCGCATGTCAGTTGACTACTTGTCACAAAAAGAATATGCTTCAGTTTTACAACGTAATATAGATAATGACAGCTATATGATACGCGGACACTTTGCTTATGATGACCAATTCGGCAGCGACCATGCAATTTCCTTAATAGCAGGCGCCGAACTCCGCGGGAACAAGTCGAACGGACTTTTCAGTAAACGATATGGTTATGATTCTCTAACAGGAAACACAATTACCCCTTTACCTTCTACTCCCGAAGGAGTTAACTATGACAAGCTGAAAGAATATCTGACTGCTTTGGATGCTTCTTCCGGTGAAACTTGGAATGAGCAAAAGTTCGCTTCCTTCTATGCTTCCGCCGATTATTATTATAAAACAAAGTATATATTGAATGCTTCTTTCCGTACAGACGGCAGCTCCAACTTCGGTAGCGACCAACAATTCAATCCGAACTGGGCCGCAGGTGCTGCCTGGAACATCAGCGAAGAGAACTTTATGCAATCTATCAAACCAGTATTGAACAGATTGACTCTTCGGCTGGCAACCGGATTCACTGGTAATATCAGCCGTGCTGTAAGTCCGCAACTTATCATTAATCTCCTTGATGATTATCGCAATGTGGCAAATAATGTTTATCATATTGGAAGTATCAGTTCTCCTCCAAACCCCAATTTGCGCTGGGAAAAAACGAAAGATATGAAAGTTGCATTGGACTTTGGGCTTTTCAATGACCGCTTAACCGGTATTATTGAAGGATATTACCGTAAAACCACTGATATGGTAACTAGTGTACGGGTACTAACCACAACTGGATATTCAAAACAACAATATAATACGGCAAATGTAGAAAACAAAGGTATTGAAGCCACACTAAATGGAACTCCTGTAAAAACTAAAGACTTTACTTTATCCTTATCTGGCAATATTGCCTATAATATGAATAGGATAACTAGATATAAGGACCCACTAAATAAACTTTCTTATGCAGGATACTGGGAAGGATATCCAATGGAGGCTATCTATAGCGGCAGACTTACCGGTATTGACCCGGATACAGGTCTTTACTCTTTCCAATTACGCCCGGATGCAGAAATCAATACTGCAACTGATTTAAATAAATTTGACAACTATCAATTTTATCTGGGAACAGGGGAAGCCCCTATTACCGGTGGCTTCAACATTACCGCAGAATATAAAGGTGTCAGATTAAGTGTGAACGGAACCTATGCAACAGGATCTAAAGTACTTGAATATATTAAACCTCCCGTTTCTTATCAAAATACAGGTTATGGAACTCAAAGTGAATCAACACAGGTATTCGAGAATGACCTATTTACAAAACAACTGAATGTACCGAAAATTGCCGGTGACCGTTGGACACCCAACAATACTGACGGTACCTATCCGCGTGTATGGAACGTTTTCAAGGATTCGTATAACTTTGGTTATTATAACCCAATGGATCCAAATATTACACGCGGGGCATATCTCACCAATTTATCATATGTACGTATTAAAAGTATTATTGTAGGATACTCACTCCCGAAGAAATTATTAAATCAGACAGCACTTTCAAATGTGGATTTCTCAATGGCACTTAATAATTTCTTCACTTTTACGAGCTATAAAGGTATGGATCCGGAAACTCCCGGAGCAACGTATCCTGTCAGCAGATCTGTGATGTTTAGCGTAAATGTAGGATTCTAAAAAAGCATAACTATGAAAATAAAACAACTTATACTCACCTGTTGCAGTTTGCTATTCATACTTACCTCATGCAACAATTATCTGGATGTAAAACCCAAAGGAAAAATTATACCTAAAACAGCCGAGGAATATTCCACAATTCTTCATTATTGGCTGGACGAGATAGAAAAGGGTGCCAATGCTACAATTATACCTGAACCCGACTATACAAGTCTTTTGGAATTCTTTGCAGAAGATTTGGATGGAACATTAGCCAGTTCCCTTGTTAATACACAATTATATGTCGGTAGTCGTATCAATACAAATCAAAAACGTTATCCTGAACTGTATTCCGTTATCAAAGACTGCAATGTTATCATCAGCAATATGGAAGATACAGAATCAGAAATGGCAAAAAACATACTAGGAACAGCATGGAGTCTTCGTTCTATCTGCTATTATAATCTGCTACAAAGTTTTTGTGAGCCCTATCAACCGGAAACTGCTACTGAAACGTTAGGATTACCACTTGTAGATGAATTCGACATGGAAGCCAAACCTGAACGTTCGAACCAAAAAGAAACAGCAGAATTTATATTAAAAGGATTTCGCAATGCACTCTTATACAATGTAACCGATAAAGACTACCTCTTTACGGCTCAGGTAACCAAAGCTTTTATGGCACGTTTTTTCTTTTGGACACAAGACTGGGAAAATGCCATCATATACGCTAAAGAAGTGCTTGAACAATATCCTATGTTAGAAGCTGAAGAATATGCGGATAATATAAATCAGAAACTTTCAAAAGGGAAAAATGTTATCATCGCCTCTTACACTAATGAAAATGATATAGGAAGCTTAAGTTATGTTGTTGCCCAAAGCAATGTTATTCAGCGTCCTGTATCTAAAGAGCTAGTACAATTATTCAATAGTAGCCCAAATGACATACGCAAAGCAAATTCATTCAACGCACAACGAATACCTATCAAAAAGGTTACAACTAAATTCCGCAGTGAAGAACTATGTCTCATTATTGCTGAATCATATGCGCACTTGAATAATACAACAGAAGCTCTAAAATATCTTAATCTCCTTCGTTCCAAAAGAATTACCCAAAATTATACAGCTTATACAATGGATAATCTACCTGAAGTAGCTAAACAAAATATCACTATAGATGCCACTGGCGCTCCTCTCAGTAAGCTAATTTCCGCCATTCTTTGCGAACGTAGAATGGAACTCTTTCTCGAAGGTGATCGTTGGTTTGAGTTGAAACGCAATGGAAGACCAGAATTTTGGATTGCTGCAAATGGGAAAAAATATGTTACAGAAAAGTACCTTTACACATATCCTATTCCGAGGGCTGATGTAGAACTATTTCCAGACCTTCTCATACAAAATCCCGGGTATATAAATTAAGTATTAACTTTAATAAAACAAAAAATGAAATATACTATATATATTATAGCAATAATAGTTACAAACTGCATATTTATATGCTCGTCCTGTAGTGAACCAGAAGAACTAACTCCGAAAACAGCATCTGTAACAACAGACTATCTTGTTCCCACTGGAACAATCCTAACTGCCGAAGACCGTGCAGAAGTACAAGCACGATGGGATGAATATAACGAAGCAATTAACCAATAAAATCGATTGAGTAAAATGAAAACAATGCTTAGAAACATAAACATTCTGCTTATATTGGTAATGGCATTTCCCATAATAGCCATTTCATGCAGTGATGATGATTCTTCGGCTGCTAATCTTTCGTTCAGTCGATCCATTTATATTCTTCCTTCTTCGGGAAGTTTGGAAGTAGAACTTAGGGCATCTGTACCACCAGAAACAGACCTTATAGTTCCTGTCAATATTGAGGGGACCGCAGAACTGAATGAAGATTATGAGATTTCTGCTAAAGAATTCACGATAAAGGCAGGTGAAACAAGTGGAAAATTGATACTAATACCTAAAAACAATTTAACTAGTGGACGTGAAATCCGTCTCTCTATTAATCCGGTGAACGGTTATGTATTGGGAGATAAAAAGATAGCTATCATTCCTATAGAAACCAAGGAACGTATTATGTATTCATTTACGTCATCTTACTCTCGAGTATTAAGTACTGTTGAGATATGGGTAGAAGTTCAAGGTGAAATTAGTGGAAAAAGTTTTAAGGCTCTTTCTGATATTACATTTCCTTTGGAGATTGGTTCATCAAGTAGTGCGATAATAGGTACTGATTTCACTGCCCCAACTTCTATAACTATACCTAAAAATGGGCGACAAGCTCATTTCACAGTTGCAATTCAAGAAGATGCTGAAGACTATGCAGGTAAAACAGCTACTATCAATTTAAAAGCACCTAGTGAAGGCGACTCTGACCTTTATTATCCAGGATCTTTTATTTCCTATTCTTTAAAACTTGACCAAGTGAAATTTATAGATATGCTAGGAAAATGGAAACCTGTAGAGATCACAAATGAAATTAATTTTGAATTGTATGAAATTCCTGCTGAAGATATGGTAAACTTACCCGTAAAAAACAGTGAGAATGATTATCTGGAATTCATCCACACAGACGGAAATGACATAATCATACCGCATCTTACCGGAAGCTTAAAAAACTTCTTTTGTAATCCTAGTGGACATAAAGTCACTTTTGATCATATTGAAAAAGGTCTTCTTGATTGGGAAAAAGATGAAGAATATGATGCTCCATATTATATTATTTCCGGAGCAAACAAATTTTTCTCATCTCAAAAGTCTGAACCAGCCGATGTTATAATGGGAATTGATAAGCTAGATGATAACAATATCATCATTTACTTTCATGAGTATATTCCTACAGATTTCTTTGTCAGTACTTATAATGACTATGATGAAGAATTTGATGTAGATATGTTTGGCATCAATTATAAATTCACCCGCGTAGCTGAATAAGATAATATGAGTTCAAATAATAAAAGTCCCTCATCCATAATTCCTAAATGGATGAGAGACTTTTGTTCAATCTTACTTTCTCAACGCCTTCTCAATTATAAACAACCGATAATCATAATCCTCTCTTAACTTTTTCGTCGGTGCCATTGCCTTGGCTTTGACATATTCCTGTTTCAAATCCATCAGACATCCATACCAAAAATGAGCTCTTGCCGGAACAGACAGATATGAAATGCTTTCAATTGGCTCCATTCCCCAATGAGAATTAGTTTCTCCAATCGCAAAGCTAGAAGAACCGGATGATGAACCTTTTTCTTTTACCGGACTTACATCCGACCATGAAATAACAGCATTCAAGAATTGTCCTTGCATAAAACGCTTAAAATCAGCAGAACTCTTACCCATTCTGGCTTCTTTGAACAAGAAGCTTATCAAATCTGAAATAGCCTGCTGTTGCGTATAAGGATCATTCGATTTACTTTCACTAAGCCAGATATTACTCAACTGCACTAATACCAAGTTTCCCAGAAATTTTTGAGAATAATCGGCAACACTCCCTGTTAAGGCACAATGATTCAGCAATTCCTTATCATCCATCCATGTCATCTTTTCAATCGCATCCAGCATCCACAAAAAAGATTGGCGCTGGACCTCTTTGGGCACTGATTGAAAAGAAGGATAAACATCTCCATAGTAACTATCATTCAAATAAATACCACCCACTTGTTGCAATACATGCTTCATATATTCATTCACCTGCTTGATGATATGACCATATAAAACAGCACGCAGCTCATAGTCCACATCCTCCTTGTCCAGCCACTGGTTGGCATTCTTTATTACTTTCGCTATATTCTCACAAGCTATTGTTGCCGAACGAATCGCATCATTCCCTAAATCCCTTTCCATTCCACGAGGGTCATAATACGCTTTCCTGTTTTGCGGCCCTTTAAACAACAATAACGGATTGTGGTTACGTTCAGATATCAACGATTGCAAACCGGGTAATTCCTCCTGCGGCGTATTCTTTTTCATAGGTTGATACAAATAACGAATTACCCAATCATCATATACCCCTAACACCGATTGCACCAGAGGCATTCCTTCACTATAACTATCATCAGAAAGCAAATAGTTCATGGGGAGCTTGTCCATAACGGAAGCAGATAGCCCATGCTGCTTAACAAACTCCTTCGACCGAAGCGAATCAACAGGATAAGCAATAGATCCTGCCATATTATCACTCAACCCCAAACAATGTCCCCAATGCCTCAACAATAAAGACGTTAACGCTTCCTCAACCAAGCCTTCATCGGGCAGCAACGTACGAGCCTTCTCATTAAAAGAAGATGTTTGCAGGAAATAATCCAACTGTATTTTCGATGCCAAGTTGTGCGGAATGTAAATATTGGCACTTATAATCTCTCCTGTCAACGGATCACTCCAACAGTTGTCTGTAATCTGGTTAGACGGTGAAATGACATAACGAATACAGGATTTAGTAATATTATTGGCATCAAACACCGTACCGTCTTTAGGATAAGGCTTCACTACCAACGCATTGGGAAAACCAATCTTCTGGAAAGACTTGTTCCATATATCAGCACTACGATATACACAGCGCTGCCAGCTTTCGGGCAACAGAGTATCTACATAAAAGACAATAGAGTTTTCCTCTGTCAAATTCCAACGATTCACCCAATACTGCACTTCACTTCCTTGCGCTTTATCCGAAAAGCTAACTTTGTCACTCCATAGAGTACCAACACGAGGATCTGCCAAACGGGGAAGATAATCTTCATCCTCCGGTAATAACATAAATGTACGCTTCACAACCGCACTGAAAGGAATATCGTCTGCTATCGGGAAAAGCCCGAACAACGACATGGAAAGACTATAACTCATATTGCATGAAATAGATACATTATCCGAGTAAGAGGCAATCCCGGATATCATCGACCGGTCTTGTTTAAAAGTAGCCTTCCTTTTCACCCAGCCATCCATTGTATTATATGCCTTCGGATCTATCGGATTCATGTATTCGTCATCTTTAAACACATAAGAAGTGACATCAATCACCAAAGCACTATCAGGAGAATAAGCCTTGATTGGAAACTGCTCCAGAACAATATCACTAAAGCTCTTTTTCAATGCATCGCCGATACGAGAGCCATCACCGGTAGTCGGACGATTGGCAACCCGATAAAGTCTGACCAACGAATCAGATTGGCAAAATCTCACCTGTAAAGAAGTGGCAGGGCGAAATCCCACGGACGATTCCTGTGGATTACTGACTTTATCAACCACCCCTCCCATCAACAGACGTTTACCTAAAACAGCCTTAGGTATTTCCATATATATCTTATTCTCAATCCAATAAAGATTCATTAATCCCTTGGACTCCATGCTATTGGATTTACCTTTCAATAGCTTTTCATAATCACTCTTCGATTTTACCTGCTCTGTTTTTTTCTTTTTCTTAGCTGCCCCTTCCAAAGGATAAGAAACGGACAGACCAAAGACCGACAAAAAAAGTAAAAGGATATATTTATTCTTCATAATCATCTGTTTAACGCATTATTCATTTGATGAAGCAATAATTGATAGTGAAGTCGAGTATCTTTATCGGCATGTTGCTTTTGATTATTCAATAAGTCGCGCACCCGCAAGAAATAACCATAACACATACTCTCCTGATTTCTGGGGACAAAGTACTCGGCCATTGGTTCTTCAAATCCGGCTACAGGATTAAACATACGTTCCAAGTCCGACACACAACATCCTTTGTGTCCTTCCCCTATCTTATGATGAAGCGTGGTTAACGATTCCCAAACATCCTCATCTGCCAATGATTTCGAATCTTTATTCCAATTAATCTTTGCCGTTGAAGCTAACTGTTTAATAAATAAATTCTGCAACTTCATTTGAGTAGAGGTTAGTTTACGCCCTTTCAAAGTAGGACTCCAGATGTATTCATAAATGTCATTCATACATTCGTCAACATCATATTTATCGCCTTCAGCTTTCAGTGCCGAAAATTCCACACGGGCAGGAGCCGCCATCAATAATTTCATCAGCACATTACGCAAAGCATCAGAAGGTTTACCAACCATAGGCAACTTATCCAATACATCGCTGTTATCTAACCAATCCATCGTTTCCAGCTGTTCCAGAAAATAACTCATTGCCTCTTTTTGCTTCTCCTTCGGTTCACTTTCCAGAGCTTCCACTTTATCACCGACCAGTTTTTCATGCAGATAAATGCCACCGATATTATGATAAACATGCAACATATAAGTCAAATACTGCATTATAATACCATCATAAATAGCAGATCGGTGTTTATAATCATTATCTTCCTTATCCAGCCATTGGTTCAGATTAGCCAAGATATACTTCAGGTTTTTCACACCATATTGAGTTGCTTTTACCGCATCATCTCCCAAATCTTCCGTTTGAGAACGAGGGTCAAGTATATCCGACTGTTGTTTTCCATACCGATATATAGGATCACCGGATAAATCCGTAATCCACTTTGAAGTAATCGCATACTCTTCTTCCTCTGTTTTAGCTTCCGGTACTGGTGTATAATTCCAACGGATCAAATAATCATCATACAGCCCAAAGCGGGGAGGCATCATACGAACCCCACGCTCCATATCACCGGGTTGTGCCACATAATTAAAACGTGCATAATCCATTATAGAAGTAGTAGTACCATGTTTCTGTGTAAACGAAGGAGAACGCAGAGAGTCGACCGGAATGACGGAAGAAGCACTCATATTGTGCATAAATCCGAGACAATGTCCTACTTCGTGTGAAACGACATAACGTAAAGCATCATCCATCACTTCCCTTGGAATAATTTTATGACGGACACGTTTGTCAGCTTGAGCAGTCTGAATAAAAATCCAGTTATTCAACAACTTTATAACATCATGATACAGATATACAGAAGCATTCAGTATTTCTCCACTGCGCGGATCTACCCAAGAGGGACCCATTGCATTTTCAATAGCAATCGGTGCATAACGAATACAAGAGTATTTCAAATTATCCGCATCAAATTCCGGATCATCTTTCGGAAATTCTTTAGCCTGGATAGCTTGTATAAAACCTATTTTTTCAAATGGCTCATTCCATTGGTTGACAGCTTCAAATATAGATGCTTTCCAACTATCAGGGAAACAACTATCTACATAAAAAACAATCGGCTTCACAGGTGTCACCTTTTTACCCTCTACATAACTTTTTAAATCAGAAGGCTCCAAACGCCAGCGATTTGCATAATAGATTGCCCGCATCGTCTGTTTGGTTGCCGAATATTCTTTTTTTATAGTCGGGAAAATACCAATCCGGCTATCCATCAATCGGGGACGGTAAGGAACAGAATCCAATAACAGGATAGAACGTGTCACCTTTGCAGTCAGAGGTTCGTCCTTAATGTCTTTTCCACTACCTCCGGTCAACGAATAAGTATAACTTAGGCAACTCCGGACAGATATATTGTCCTTAAAAGCCTTAAAACCATCAACAAACGACTTGCTACTTTGGAAAGAAGTGGAACGCTTACGTCCTCTCGACATATTTGCACTATATTTATCAAAAGGATCCATTAGCTTATTGTCACCCACAAAAAAACCGGTAACATCAAACACAACAGCCGTACTATCATTATTATAAGCAGAAATATCAAAAGCTTGCAATATGGCATCCATGTTACTTAATGCAATAGCCGTCTTCAATCGATTGTCATTATCACCACTCACATTATCTGTTTGAATAGCAGACAGACAGATTTTGTTATTCAGTTTTTCAAAACGAAAATGAATAGGTTCGGTAGGTTTTGATCCTATAATGGCATTTCTATTATCACTGATTTCTGTAACTGCAGAGCCCAACAACATATCACGTTTCAACAACGATAATGGAAGTTCAAAATAAACTTTTTCTTTCACTTTGTGTACAGTGATGAAACCTTCTGCTTTCGAATGATTAGATGAGAACAGTTTATCATAAGCAGTTTTTTCTTTCTCAACAGATTCTTTCTTTTTTGTCTTTTTACGTTTAAAAGAAATAGCATTTGCTGATACAGCTCCTCCCAACATAGAAAATACTAAAAGAGCCACCCAAATTCTTTTCATTTTGATAATAGTGTTAATTCATACTCTAGTAATAGAATACAAATCTAAGAATTATAAAGAATTATCTCCAATAAAATCTACTTTTTTCTGTCTTCAAATAAAGCGATTATGACTGCTTTTAGAACAGGATAAAAGATTATCAAGGCTTTCGCACTCCAAATGGTTAAAAGTATACCATATAAGATTGGCATTATTTGAATCTTATATGGGTCCTTGAACAATCCTAAAACGCATAAACTTATCCCACCTAAAAAAATCACTAAAAAGAACACTGCAGATATAAAAATGGGAAACGGACCGTCATATTCAGTAAAATCGGCTAATCCAAGCCATTTCTTCCATTTTCTCCACCGTTCTCTCCTCCTTTCTTCCAGTTCCCTTTCCTTCCTCATTCTCTCCGACTCTATCACACGCCGACGGAATTCCTCTTGGGGACGCTGTAAACTGAGATTGTATCTCCGCATCTTTTCACTAATGCGTTTCTTTTTCCTTTTTGTCACTCTTATATTTGTTATTTCTTGTGTGGTTTTACCTATTTATTTCTTTTCTGCCTGATAGACTCCAAATATAATGCAACCTGCTCCCAATAATGTAATCCACGTGATTTGTTCGTGAAGAATGATTACGGATGCCACCATTGTCACCAACGGATTGAGATAGATATAACTGGAAGCTCTAACAGTTCCCAACTGTTTTAAGACCACATTCCAGAGGACATAACATATCAAGGAAGCCAGAACAGCTAGAAACAAAAGATTGGATAATACAATCGGTTTTAAAAGTACATCAAGATTCGGTTGCAGCGGATGAAGAAGAAAGGCGGGAAGTATGGTCAATACTCCATAAAAAAATATCTTGCGAGTGATAAATACAGTGGGGTAACGCCCCGTCATTTTCTTTATCACTAAACTATAAAATGCCCACGACAGGGCAGCAAGTAAAGTAAGCAAATCCCCTACCGGAGATAATTTAAGTACAAAACTGCCGTTAAAGACCACCAGTCCCACTCCGATTAAAGCTAATATGGAACCATAAATCAAACCTTTGGTGGCTTTTTCACTCTTATAAAAGAGAAGGGAAAGAATGGTGGTAAGCAAAGGAGCTGTGCAAATGATGAAAGCTACATTGGATGCTTGCGTGATTCCTAAAGCTGTATTCTCGGTAAAGAAATAGAGTGAGCCACCAAAAAGACCTCCTGCCATCAACCAAAGTTCGTCTTTCCAATTACCCGCAAACAGACGTTTGGGAGAAATCACCCAAATACCCAGATAAGCAATGAGAAAACGATAAAGGAATATCTCCTGTGGGGTCAGTCCGTGATTAATCAGTACTTTGGTTGATATAAAGGTCAGTCCCCAAATAGCAACTACAAGTATCGCAATCAGATGGTAATATCCATGCTTCAATTCCATAGTGATGTTTTAATAGAATGCAAAGATACGAGGAATTGAGAATATATGTGCAAAAAACTTCCACATAGAGAAAAAAGATGAAAAATGCATAGACAGATATTTTGCCAAAACAAAAGAGAAGGCTGTATCCCGAAGAGGAATACAGCCTTACTATCAAATCCCTACATGAAAAACTATCGCAACTATATACTTTATTTGGTCACCTTGTAAGTTCCACTTCCATAATCTTTTGACTTCATCTCTCCGGGAAGGGTTACGGTAGCGGTAACACCCTTAGGAATGGTGAATTCCCAAATCCAAGTGTCACCCTCGTATTTCCATGCGCTCTTAATGAGTCCGGCGGCAGAACGGTATTCGGCAGTTACGTGTCCCAATCGCTTGTCTGGAATGGGCTTCATAATGATGTGCTTGAAGCCGGGAGTAGCAGGATCGGCTGCAATGCCGGCAACGGTTTCCCAAATCCATTCACATACGCATCCGTAGGCATAATGATTGAAGCTGTTCATGCCGCGTGGTCCCATTCCTTTGTCTATCATATAGCTGTTCCACCGTTCCCAAATGGTGGTGGCTCCATTGTCCACAGAGTATAGCCAGCTTGGGTTCTTACGTTGGAAGAGGAGTTCATAGGCAATGTCTTCCATGCCATTCTCCGTGAGGGTGGCCATGAGGATGGATGTGCCCAGGAATCCGGTCTGCAAACAAAGGTCGTGCTGTGCGAAGTTTTCGCGCAGGCGGTCTATCATCTTCGCTTTGGCTTCGCCTTCCACAAGCTGGTTCTTTAGGGCGAACAAGGCAGGAGTTTGCATGGTATTAAGGATGGCGGTTTTGAAGGTGCCGTCTTCGTTGAGGAAGTTCTCTTTGATGTATGCCTTTGCTGAATCAGCCATTTGCTGGTACTTGGTAGCATCGCGACCGGTGGCGGCAGCCATATCTCGCATCATGAAAGCATCTATCACCCAGTAGGAAGCGCTCAAATAGTTCCAATAGCTGACGGCATCAGGAAGCGGACCTTGGGGAGAGAAAGCCAGTCCGCTACAACTTTCCAGCGGTTCGTAGCTCAACCAGTCAGCCCATTGGTAGTTGCCGTTCTCGCCACAGAGGGTCTCATGGTTATACTTGGTGTCGTTGATGTGGTTCATAAACAGGTTCATGGCGTTCCAGTTCTCCTCAATAATTTGCGTGTCACCGAATTGCTTCCATACCGTCCAGGGCACGATGATTCCGGCATCGGCCCAACCCAAACGCATTTTCTCATCACCGTATTGTGCCAAGGGAGCCACTCCGGGGAATCCACCCAACCTGTTTTGGGTGTCGCGCATGTCACGCATCCACTTATGGAAAAACTTCATGGTGTTAGCAAAGAACGTACCGGTTTCTGCAAACACTTGTGTGTCTGCTGTCCAGCCCAGACGCTCGTCGCGCTGCGGACAGTCGGTAGGTATGGAGAGGTAGTTGGATAGCTGTCCCCAATAAGTGTTGGAGATGAGCTTGTTCACAAGGTCGTTGCCTGTGGTGATAGTGCCGGTTTCCAGTTCCTTTGTGATAGAAGTAACGGGGATGGACTTCAACGACTTGATAGAGACATTTCCGGTGGCAGTTATGGAGACGTAGCGGTAGCCGAAGAAGGTGCAATGAGGGTAGTAGGTCACATAATTATCTCCGGCAGCAAAGGTGTAATCCAGGCGGATACCAGTGTGGGGAATGCGCAGGTTTTCACGGTGGCAACTTCCTTCCGGACCGTCCATGCCACGAATCTTAGCACCGTTGCCGTCATTGAGCAACTCTGCGGGAAGGCAGGTCAACACTGTTCCCTCGGCAGCTTTGAATACGAAAGAGGGTACACCGGCACAGTTTTGCCCGAAGTCCACCACTAACGTCTCTCCCGGACTTACGGTCATCTCCTTGCCCGATGCGAACTCACGGGCGATAATCACCTTACCGAACTCGTTCTCTTTCGCTCCTTCTATATTCTTCCAAATATATGCTCTGATAGGAGCAAGAGCAAGATCTGTACGCAGATAGACTTCCGCTCCGTCCGAAGGCAGAATGTCGCCAGAAAATTCGGTGTTCTCTTCGGGTATGGAGAGTTTGTCCACACATTCGAAGCCCATCGGTTCGCGTGCATCGTACTCTTCTCCGTCAAAGATACCGGCATGTTTCACCGGACCGGCAATTCCGGCTTTCCAGTTTTCGAGATCGGTACCGTAGCGCTTCTTGGTTCCGTCAGAAAAAGTTAGTTCCAGTACACCACGGAAGGCACATTTCTTGCCTATCATGCCGTCATATCCTCCGGGAGTTATGATTTTGTCACCCCACCATCCCGGCGTCACCTGTACGGAAAGCATGTTCTCGGCGTTTGGCTTGGTACGGATGATGTCTGTAATATCATAGGTGAAAGAACGTTTGGTCTTGGCATAGTGTGTGAAGCCCGGTTTCAGAAATTCCCCGCCTACGGGTTTCCCATTCACATACAACTCGTAAACTCCCAGTCCAGCGGTCATCCACTTGGCAGAGACAATTTTCTGTTCGTTTTTCACGGTGGACACGAACCAACTCGCGCCATCGGCTGCGCGACCGTTGTTATGTCCTTTCACTACAGGGGCGTCTACTGCGGAAATCCATTGAGAGTCGTTCCAGGCTGATGCTTCCAATGCGTCAGTACGTTTTCCGACTTCGGTTGCATTTATCAGTCCGCTATTCGAGAAAAGCGCGAGAATCATTATCGGGATAAGATTCGCAAAACAATGAAGATTCATTTTCATACTTATATGTATTTTTTAGTATTAAAAGATTAACTTGGAAATGCTGTTTTAGTTTTACAGGGCTTGCACAACAAAATTACAGAATTATATGATATGACAGACGATTTCTGCATTTTTTTTGACTCAATGCTGGTTTCTATTCAATCCGGAACTGACTCATAAGTCCGATCTGATTGAACAGACGACAGGAACTTTGTACATTGAATGATCGATTATCAAGCAAAACAATGATATATTGTAAAATAATATAATCAATACAATCATTCAGCCTATTGTACCTATTATTTACCAAATAAGAAAAGAAGATGCCAGTTATTCATTGCAATCATTCTTTCTTCTTTACACAAAAACCTCGAAATCGAATAAACTCTATTCAAGTTTTTAATAAATAACGAAGGGGTTTATTATAAACGGTATCCAAGTTTATTATAAACTCTTTTTTGACACTTTCAATACCTAAAATAGAATTATTGCAACAAAAATGGGCAAGAACCTTCACAGCTTCTTGCCCATTCGTTATCCTCGTTATGCAATTCGCATATTAACCTATTGAACTTTATGTAATAAAATTTATATATTTCATTATTATTTCTTTATTATTATTGACCTCAAATATACAAAATAAAAAGAAGAAAGTCAATAGGGAAAGCGTGGTTATCTGAAAATAAACACGTAAATTTGTGCCTCGAATTAGAAATAACAGTATAAATCACTATAAATAAAAACTTTATCACTATGGAGTACAATTTCAGAGAAATTGAAAAGAAGTGGCAGAAAAGGTGGGTAGAAGAGAAAACCTACCAAGTTACGGAAGATGATTCGAAGCAAAAATTTTATGTACTAAACATGTTTCCTTATCCATCAGGAGCCGGCCTACACGTAGGTCATCCGCTGGGATACATTGCTTCGGATATTTACGCCCGTTACAAACGACTGCAGGGCTTCAATGTACTCAACCCGATGGGATATGACGCTTACGGTCTGCCGGCAGAACAGTATGCCATCCAAACCGGACAGCATCCTGCCATCACTACCGTCAACAATATCAACCGCTATCGCGAGCAGTTGGACAAAATAGGTTTCTCTTTCGACTGGAACCGTGAAATCCGTACTTGCGACCCGGAATATTATCACTGGACGCAATGGGCCTTCCAAAAAATGTTCAACAGCTATTATTGTAACGATGAACAGCAAGCCCGTCCTATCGAAGAACTGGAAAAAGCCTTCGCCATCTACGGAAACAAAGGACTGAACGCCGCTTGCAGCGAAGAAATCAGTTTCACTGCCGAAGAGTGGAACGCCAAAAGCGAAAAAGAAAAGCAAGAAATCCTGATGAACTACCGCATCGCTTATCTGGGCGAAACGATGGTAAACTGGTGTGCCGAGTTAGGAACTGTACTGGCTAACGACGAGGTAGTAGACGGAGTCAGCGAACGTGGCGGTTTTCCTGTTATCCAGAAGAAAATGCGCCAATGGTGTTTGCGTGTATCTGCGTATGCACAACGCTTACTTGATGGATTGGACACGATCGAATGGACAGATTCTCTGAAAGAAACCCAAAGAAACTGGATCGGACGTTCGGAAGGTGCTGAAGTGCAATTCAAAGTAAAAGACAGTGATCTCGAATTCACAATTTTCACCACTCGTGCAGATACCATGTTCGGTGTTACCTTTATGGTATTAGCTCCGGAAAGTGAATTGGTGGCACAATTAACGACTCCTGAACAAAAAGCAGAAGTAGACGCTTACCTCGACCGTACCAAAAAACGTACGGAACGTGAACGCATCGCCGACCGTAGTGTTACCGGTGTATTCAGTGGTTCGTATGCTATCAATCCGTTCACAGGTGAAGCAGTGCCCGTATGGATCAGCGATTATGTACTGGCCGGATACGGAACAGGAGCTATTATGGCCGTACCTGCTCATGATAGCCGCGACTATGCATTTGCCAAACATTTCGGATTGGAAATCCGTCCGTTGGTAGAAGGTTGTGATGTAAGCGAAGAAAGTTTCGATGCAAAAGAAGGTATCGTGTGTAACTCTCCGCGTCCGGATGTCACTCCTTACTGTGATCTTTCTCTGAACGGACTGACTATCAAAGAAGCGATAGAAACAACCAAGAAATATGTAAAAGAGCACAATCTGGGTCGTGTGAAAGTGAACTACCGTCTGCGTGACGCTATTTTCTCTCGCCAACGTTACTGGGGTGAGCCGTTCCCTGTTTACTACAAAGACGGAATGCCCTATATGATTGACGAAGCCAGCCTGCCGCTGGAACTTCCGGAAGTCGCTAAATTCCTGCCTACCGAAACAGGTGAACCTCCATTGGGACACGCAACGAAATGGGCTTGGGATACAGTAAACAAATGTGTAGTAGAAAATGAGAAGATTGACCATGTAACTGTCTTCCCGCTGGAGCTAAACACCATGCCGGGATTCGCCGGTTCTTCGGCTTACTATCTCCGCTACATGGACCCGCATAATAATAAGGCATTGGTTGATCCGAAAATTGACCAGTACTGGAAAAATGTAGACCTATATGTAGGTGGTACCGAACATGCAACAGGGCACTTGATTTATTCTCGTTTCTGGAATAAATTCTTGTACGACATGGGTGTGTCTGTAATGGAAGAGCCATTCCAAAAGTTAGTAAATCAAGGAATGATTCAAGGTCGCAGCAACTTTGTATACCGTATCAAAGATACCAATACTTTCGTTTCACTGAACCTGAAAGATCAATACGAAGTTACTCCTATCCATGTAGACGTAAATATCGTATCCAATGATGTTTTGGATTTGGAAGCATTCAAAGCATGGCGTCCTGAATATAAAACAGCCGAGTTTATCCTCGAAGACGGAAAATACGTTTGCGGATGGGCAGTTGAAAAGATGAGTAAATCAATGTTCAATGTAGTCAATCCGGACATGATTGTTGAGAAATACGGTGCAGATACACTTCGTATGTACGAAATGTTCCTCGGCCCGGTAGAACAGTCTAAACCGTGGGATACCAACGGAATCGACGGTGTACACCGTTTTATCCGCAAATTCTGGTCGCTGTTCTACAGCCGCACGGACGAATATCTGGTGACAGACGAACCTGCAACGAAAGAAGAATTGAAGAGCCTTCATAAATTGATTAAGAAGGTGACAGGTGATATTGAACAGTTCTCTTATAATACATCTATCAGCGCATTCATGATTTGCGTAAACGAACTCTTCAACCTGAAATGCAGCAAGAAAGAGATTCTGGAACAGCTCGTTATCACGCTCGCTCCTTTCGCTCCGCATGTCTGCGAAGAGTTGTGGGACGTATTGGGACACGAGACTTCCGTATGCGACGCCCAATGGCCTGCATACAATGAAGAATATCTGAAAGAAGATACTGTCAACTATACCATCTCTTTCAACGGAAAGGCACGTTTCAATATGGAATTTGCAGCAGATGAAGCTTCGGACGCTATTCAGGCGGCGGTATTGGCCGACGAACGTTCGCAGAAGTGGATTGACGGCAAGACTCCAAAGAAAATCATTGTCGTTCCGAAGAAGATTGTAAACGTTGTAATTTAAAGTATTAAGTAATAAGTATTAAGTATTATCCGTAGCCGCTATCCCAATATATCCGCCAGGTTAATACTTAATACTTTATACCTAATACTTTATAAAATCCTATTACTTAAAATCCTATGCATAAACTATCAAAAGCAGAAGTAATGAGAGAAGTGAAAGATTATATCTACATCACTCTCGGATTGATAAGCTATTCTTTGGGATGGGCTGCATTCCTGTTACCTTATCAGATAACTACCGGAGGAACTACCGGTATCGGAGCTATTATCTATTATGCAACGGGATTTCCAATCCAATGGTCATACTTCATTATTAATGCAGTTCTGATGACCTTTGCCATCCGGGTATTAGGTCCAAGATTTAGTATAAAAACCACTTATGCTATTTTTACACTGACTTTTCTGCTTTGGTTATTCCAGTTGGTGGTGAACAATTATGTAGAAGCGCCGGATATGACGCCGGACGGTAAACCGTTGTTACTCGGTACAGGGCAGGATTTCATGGCCTGCATTATCGGTGCAGCCATGTGCGGTGTAGGTCTGGGTATCACTTTCAACTACAATGGAAGTACGGGTGGAACAGATATTATCGCCGCTATCGTCAATAAATACAAAGATGTATCACTCGGACGAATGATTATGATTTGTGATGTATTCATTATCAGTTCCTGTTACTTTATATTCCATGACTGGCGCCGGGTTATTTTCGGTTTTGTCACTCTGTTTATCATCGGCGTTGTGCTCGACTGGATTATCAACAGTGCCCGTCAATCGGTTCAATTCTTTATCTTCTCAAAGAAATATGATGAAATAGCCGACCGGATTATTAAAGATGCCGACCGGGGAGTAACAGTACTCGACGGTACGGGATGGTACAGTAAAAACAATGTGAAAGTATTGGTAGTACTTGCCAAGAAACGTCAGTCACTCGACATCTTCCGTTTGGTAAAACGCATTGATCCAAATGCTTTTATCTCTCAAAGTTCTGTTATTGGTGTGTATGGCGAAGGATTCGATAAGCTAAAAGTGAAATAATAACCGGTTGATAAGTAGTGAACAACCCTGTTAAAACAAAAAATAAGATGATGAAACGCAAACTTGTATTTGCTACCAATAATGCTCATAAACTGGAAGAAGTGGCCGCTATCCTGGGAGATCAAGTAGAATTATTAAGTCTCAATGATATCGGTTGCCAAACGGATATTCCCGAAACAGCTGAAACACTGGAAGGAAATGCGTTATTAAAATCTTCCTATATCTACAAAAACTATCATCTGGATTGTTTTGCCGATGATACGGGATTGGAAGTGGAAGCCTTGAACGGAGCTCCCGGAGTCTATTCCGCCCGCTATGCAGGAGGTGAAGGACACGACGCCCAGGCAAATATGCTCAAACTCCTTCACGAACTGGAAGGAAAGGAAAACCGTAAAGCGCAATTCCGCACCGCTATTTCGTTGATATTGGACGGAAAGGAATATCTCTTTGAAGGAGTGATAAAAGGCGAAATAATCAAAGAAAAACGCGGTAATTCCGGATTTGGCTACGATCCTATATTTAAGCCTGAAGGTTACGACCGGACTTTTGCCGAATTGGGAAATGATATAAAAAACCAAATCAGCCATCGTGCACTGGCTGTACAGAAACTTTGTGAGTTTCTGCAAAGCTAATTATACATACCCATTTAAAATATAAAACACAATGAAGAAAATTACTTTATTTACTTTACTTACGTTACTGTTATGTACTTCATGTGTAACAAAAAAGAAGTTCATGCAGGCAGAAATGGCAGCTACTATAAGCAAAGATAGTTTGCAAAGATTATTGACCGACTGCCGCAATACAAACGCGCAAATGTCGGCACAAATCAAGAACCTTTTGCGTGATACGACCAAAATGGGAAACAGTATCCGTCAGTATCAAAGCATGCTGAACGTCAACATGACTGAACAGGAAAAACTAAATGCCCTGTTGAGCCAGAAGAAAAACGAGCTTAACGAAAGAGAACGTACCATCAATGAGTTGCAGGATATGATTAAAGCGCAGAACGATAAGGTACAGAATCTTTTGAGCAATGTAAAAGATGCCTTACTTGGTTTCAGTACCGACGAACTGACCGTTCGTGAGAAAGACGGAAAAGTATATGTAGCTATGTCCGATAAACTATTATTCCAATCAGGAAGTGCCCGCCTGGATAAACGCGGTGAGGAAGCTCTTGGTAAACTAGCCGAGGTTTTGAACAAACAGACGGATATTGACGTATTCATCGAAGGACATACGGATAACAAACCGATCAACACGGTACAGTTTAAAGACAACTGGGATTTGAGTGTCATCCGTGCTACCTCTGTTGTCCGCATCCTGATTAAGAACTATCATGTGAATCCGTTACAGATACAGCCTAGCGGACGTGGTGAATATATGCCTGTCGATGATAATGAAACAGCGGAAGGCAGAAGTAAGAACCGCCGTACGGAGATTATCATGGCTCCGAAACTGGATAAGTTGTTCCAGATGTTGCAGAATTCAGAAGAATCCAAGTAACAAAAATATCTATTTAATACTAAGGGCATCTCATTTTTCATACTGAGATGCCCTTATTTTATTTGCATCATATTCAAATAATTAATTCAATATTTATTCGCATTTTTCTTGTTTATTTTACATATTATTAATACATTGCAAAATCTTTATAAACAAACATATATCTATTATGAAAAACAAACTAAATGTATGGGCTAATTTGTGTAAGACAGGATTGGCTATTATGGCAGTATCTGCTTTTGTATCTTGTGGGAATAATAAAGAATTTACAAGTGGGCGTGCCGAAGACGCTATTGAAGATCTTCCAATGTTTCAAGACAGCGCCAATGTAACGACACTTAAAGTTGGCTACTATGAAGAAAACGATGCGGCTATGCGTTATAAACTACGCCAGCTGGCTGCAAATGAAATGTTAACTTACAGTGCCGAACAAATTAATGAATATATTCCGGCAAGTTACTGGAATCGTGCGAAAACCAAAGAACATGTATTCATCACTGTATCTCTTACCGAAAAAGGTAAAAAATACATCGTCAATGAACCTATCAAAGATAAAGAAAGCAAAGAACTGGAAAATAAAAACAAGGAACAAACTTATCCGGAATCCACTGTGGCTGATAACGAGCAGATTCCTTTACGTAATCCGCAAACGACAGAAAGTGACGTAGCGCAAAGCAGCGATTCCGGCTCTTCTTACAATAATAACAATTCATATAGCTCTTCATCCAATTCTTCTGTAAAAGAAAAGAGCATGTACCAGAAAGCAAAAGATAAAGAATATAGCGAATCACATAATATGCTGGCATATAAACTGAAAGTTTACAAAGTTAAGAACCTCATTTGTACCGAAGAATCAATGAAAGATGGAAAAGCTTCCTGCGATGCGATTCTTGAAGTTAGCGATTCTACTCCTTTCGGACGCATTTTAAATTCTGCGTATAAAGGAGACCGCCAAATGGCTAAGAATATTAAATTCTTCTATTATATAGATAAGGGATGGCAAGTAAAGAATGAATAATTCAGTCTCCAATAATAAAGAATCCTCTTTGATACATTATCAATCAAAGAGGATTCTTTATTATAATTAATTTATAATCCCAACTTAGCCGAAATCTCCAGCATCCGTTGAATCGGCTTCACTGCCTTCTTTGCCACCTCCGGATCTACTATAATCTCCGGTGACTCATTCTTCAGACACTCATAGAGCTTCTCTAACGTATTCAATCGCATGAAGCTACACTCGTTACATCCGCACGTACTATCGTTCGGTGGAGCAGGGATAAACGTCGTCTGCGGACACTTCTTCTGCATCTCATGCAAGATACCCGATTCGGTAGCCACAATATAGGTGTTTTCCGGATGATTCACTGCATACTTCAACAATGCTGCCGTAGACCCTACCACATCCGCCAGTTTCAAAACCGTACTCTTACATTCGGGATGTGCCAGCACTAATGCTTCAGGATGCTGCGTCTTCAATTCCACAATCTTTTCAACAGAGAACTGTTCATGTACATGACAGGCACCGTCCCAAAGCAACATATTCCGGTTCGTAACTGAGTTGATATAATTTCCCAGATTTCGGTCCGGACCAAAGATTATTTTCTCATCTTTGGGGAAGCTTTCCACAATCTGCTTCGCATTGGTGGAAGTCACCACCACATCCGTTACCGCTTTCACCGCAGCCGTCGTATTGACGTAAGAAACAACGGTGTATCCCGGATGCTCTTTGACAAACTGCGCAAACTGATCCGCCGGACAACTGTCCGCCAACGAACAACCTGCCGCCATGTCGGGCACCAGCACTTTCTTGTCCGGACAAAGCACTTTTGCCGTTTCCCCCATAAAGTGAACGCCACACATCACAATAATATCCGCTTCCGTCTTCGCTGCCCATTGAGCCAATGCCAAACTGTCGCCAACGTAATCGGCGATGTCTTGTATTTCACCCTTCTGGTAGTAGTGACCCAGAATGATTGCATTCTTTTCTTTCTTCAGCTCGTTAATAGCCTTTATTAGTTCATTCATTATTATATTCTATTTTCTTTCCTTTTAAAAAAAATCCTTTGTTAGTGATGATAGCCTGTTAATAGTGTTAGCAAATAAATCAGGTTTTTCTTGCCGGATAAGTTATTAGTCCATACTTCTGTTTTATGAGTTGGTTATGAACTGATGTAAAGGACAAGATATTCTATCCTACTTGCTTCATTATCAATGAAAGCATCGTTAAATGTCGTCAAATAGGAGTTTGCTATTAACTCCCTGTTGATAAAGTGCAAAGTTAAAAACTTTATGGATATAAACAGGCAGATAAGTGCTGAAAAATATGTTTATGTCTGTGTAGAAAGTTTTGGGTTAGTTTTTTGGAATGTTCATAACGAAGGCCTCTTATACCTTCTTTTGAATAATGCAAGAATTATTATTCAAAATCTTTGCCGATAGTTTTGACAGGTTTTAAACCGTTATCAACATCTTGTTAACTGAAAAGAATTACCTTTGTGGACAAGAACATAATAAAAGAAAAGACGTATGCGTAAACTGAAAATAACAGAACTGAACCGTATCAGTGCCGAAGAGTTTAAACAAGTTGAAAAACTGCCTCTGGTAGTAGTGCTGGACGATATTCGTAGTTTGCACAATATAGGTTCTGTGTTCCGTACTTCGGATGCTTTCCGTATTGAATGTATCTATCTGTGTGGTATAACGGCCACTCCTCCACACCCTGAAATGCATAAGACTGCACTGGGGGCAGAGTTCACTGTCGACTGGAAGTATGTTAATAACGCTGTTGATGCTGTTGATAACCTCAAAAACGAAGGGTATATCGTTTATTCTGTAGAACAGGCGGAAGGAAGCATCATGCTTGATGAACTTCAGCTGGATAAAACCAAGAAGTACGCTATCGTAATGGGAAACGAAGTGAAAGGGGTACAGCAGGAGGTTATTAACCATTCGGATGGCTGTATAGAGATTCCTCAATACGGAACGAAACACTCTTTGAATGTTTCCGTAACTACCGGTATTGTGATTTGGGATTTGTTCAAAAAGTTACGTTAATAGCTATAATACAGGATTGGTTAATAAGTTGTTTATAACGAGTTAATAGCTTAGTTAATTCATTTATAATCAATAACTATGTATTGTTTATAACTATATGGAACCATGTTGATTCTATGGATGTTGGGAAGTTATTATTATAGTTGTTGATAGTTTGTTTTCAGGCTGTTAATACTTGAGTTGTCAGGTATTAACAGCCTATATGATACGTATTAATAGCTGGGAACTCAAGTATTAACTTCTGAGAAACCGGAAATTAATACCTTACAGGAAGCTTATTAATTCTTGAAATGATAACTAGTATGGTTGAGTAGTGATCAATTAGTTTATAAAGTTGATAAACTTATAAGCCGATTGATTTTAGATCTGCCCGTTCTCCACCATCAACACTACACGTTCCGTTAGTTTGTCTTCACCTTGCGGATCATATTCTTTTTTTAAACTGGCTCCGAACAATGCAGCAAAAGTCTGATAGAATCCCGCTTTGAAAGGTCCCATAAATGCTTTCACCAGTTCATAGCTGGTAGAATTGCTTTGGCGGTCTATTAGTTTAATCAACAGTTTCCCTTGTGCAAAAGAGAGTTTTTTCATTCGGGGAGTATATTGCTCTTTCAATCCTTTTTCAACCCGTTTGATATGTTTTTGACGGGCTTTCTCATTGGGTAATGTCTGAAGATATTCGTAAGTTTCGATGATGGCTTGGTTAATTTCTCTGGAGATAGGATATACCTTTTTCACATTGCGGATCAGGCGATAATATTCCTGGCGTTCTTTTTCATTCTTGAATTTCAACGGACGGAAAATATACACAGTTCTTAACTGGACACATGGAATGGTATCTCCATTGTAGATACACATCGGAACCAAATATCCATTGATGCTTTGTTTTTCTTGAGCTTGCAGGCGCAACGAACAACAAACAATAGCAAACAGCGTCATTACTACTATGTTAAGCCTCCTTTTCACGATACAAAAATAGAATTAAAATTTTATTATTCAGACATTTCTCTTCGATGTTAACCTATTTAAAGTATCTTTGCGGCCTTATCTGTTAAAAAGCAGGAAGAATAAACCATTTTATTGATGAAAACTATTCAACTTTTACGGTTGATAAGTATTATAAACAGCCTGTTAATAATTCCTGCTTGTAGTGCTCAAAACCCTTCTGAAAGTCTTTTAGAAGATGTTCTTGAAGATTTATCTGTTAATAACGGAACTGATAACTCTGTTAATACTCCTAATTTGGAAAATGAATTGGAAGAACTTTCCAATCGTATGCAGGAACCAGTTAATTTGAATGTTGCTACCCGTGAACAACTCGAACAGTTTCCTTTCCTTAGTGATATTCAGATTGAACATCTGCTGGCCTATATCTATATACACGGACAGATGAAAACCATCTATGAACTCCAACTGGTAGAAGAGATGGATAAACAAACAATCCAGTATTTACTACCTTTTGTCTGTATAAAAGCTATTAACAATGAAGCTGCTTTTCGGTGGAAAAGTCTGTTGGAAAGCGCAGCGAAGTATGGAAAAAATGAGCTGTTAACTCGCTTTGATATACCATTTTATAGGCGAAAAGGTTATGAACATACCTATTTAGGACCTTCTGTTTATAACTCTGTGAAATACAGTTTCCGATACAGTGACCGACTCTATGCAGGAGTCGTTGCTGAAAAAGATGCTGGAGAACCTTTTGGAGCTTTACACAATCGCTACGGCTATGATTATTATTCCTTTTATCTGTTATTAAAAGATTGTGGACGATTAAAAGCATTAGCTATTGGTAACTATCGGCTTAGTTTCGGACAAGGATTAGTGATTAGCACTGATTATCTGATGGGAAAAACAATTTATGCCTCTTCTTTCAACAATCGCAGTGGCGGAATAAAGAAACACTCTTCCAGCGATGAATACAATTATTTTCGGGGAGTGGCCGCCACTGTTGCTTTATCTAAAGATTGGGATCTTTCCGGTTTCTATTCACACCGTTCATTAGATGGAGTAATCACTGACGGAGAAATCACCTCTATCTATAAAACCGGACTGCACCGAAGTCAAAAAGAAGCGGATAAAAAGAACCTATTCACCATGCAATTAACAGGTGGACACGTGAGTTATCAACACAACCGTATTCGACTGGGTATCACCGGTATTTACTACCTTTTCAACCGACCATACGAACCGGAATTAACAGGCTATTCCAAATACAATCTTCATGGAAACAACTTCTATAATCTGGGGATTGATTATGCTTACCGCTGGCATCGTTTTTCTTTTCAAGGAGAGACGGCCATCGGAAAACAAGGTTGGGCCTCTTTGAACCGTTTGCAATATTCACCGGTTCAAAACACTCAAATCATGTTGATACACCGGTTTTATTCTTATAACTATTGGGCCATGTTTGCCCATTCTTTTGGTGAAGGAAGTACGACACAAAATGAACAGGGATATTATATCGGCATGGAGACTTCTCCTTTTGCCTATTGGAAATTCTTCGCCTCATTCGATTTATTTTCTTTTCCGTGGAAAAAATACAGAGTAAATAAACCCTCTCGCGGAACAGACGGATTGCTTCAAGCCACTTTCACTCCACGCAGCCATCTATCCATGTATCTGAAGTACCGCTATAAACGCAAAGAACGGGATTGGACAGGTAGTAAAGGAACACTAACACTTCCTATTTTTCACCATCAACTTCGCTACCGTTTGAACTATTCTTTAGGAGATGTGTTAAGCAGTCGTACAACTTTAGATTATAATCATTTTCATTCTCAGGACAGAGCTGCTAATATAGGATATCAGGTTACACAAATGATATCCTCCCAACTGCCTTGGGCCAGGCTGTTTGCTGACGTTCAGGGCAGTTACTTTTTTACAGACGATTATGATTCGCGTGTATATGCTTCGGAAAGCGGATTGCTTTATATGTTTTACACACCGTCCTTCCAAGGTTGTGGATTTCGCTGCTCCGTTCGTTTCAGATATGAACTGAATAAGCACTGGTTGTTCATAACCAAGTTTGGCGAAACAGTCTATTTAGACCGGAATGAGATCGGTTCGGGCAATGATTTGATCTGTGGAAATAAAAAAGCAGATGTACAAATGCAACTGCGTATTAAGTTTTAATGTATATTTGTCTGCCAGAAATAACAGAAGAATACGATATTAAATGGATGACAGGGCTACTTTTGACAAAATGTTTAATGAATGGTATGCACAGTTTGTATATTTTGCATATTATTTTATAAATGACGCTGAGGTATGCAGAGATATCGTAAGTGATGCTTTTGAGTATTTGTGGCGTAATTATGAAAAGATAGAAGAGGCGACGGCTAAAACTTATCTTTATACAATCATTCGTACACGTTGCATTGACTATCTTCGCAAGCAAAATATCCATGAAGAATATGTAGAGTTTACTTCGCAATTAACTGATAAAATGATAGAAAGCGATTCGCAACATTCTGATTCTCGTGTTTTGCGTATTCGTAAAGCTATGGAAAAGTTGACTCCTTATAATTATCATATATTGGAAGCATGCTATATTCATAATAAGAAATATAAAGAAGTGGCCGAAGAATTGAATGTAAGTGTTGCGGCTATTCATAAGAATATAGTAAAGGCTTTGCGTATTCTTCGCGAAGAATTGGGTCAAGAGGGTAACCGGAATAGACTTTAAAACGTAAATATATATATTGAATACATTATTTATGGATGAAAAGAATATAAATATAAGTAAGTCGGAAGAAGAACTCCTGGAAATTATGGAGAATCGTTCTCATATAACTACTGATCAATTGCATAATTTGAAAGAAGATGAGGAGTGCTTGCAGGCATATTCTGATTTGGCAGAAATTGTGATAGAAATGCAGAAAAAACAAAATATGCTGGCAATTGATGTCCGGAATGAATTGGCAGATTTTCATAATAAACATTCTAAAAACGATCGAAGAAAAAATACGCGGATACTGTTGTGGGCCAGTGCCACGGGTGTAGCGGCGACTGTTGTCATAATTTTAGTTTTGCGTGCAATGATGATTTCGTCGCAACCGGAAATCATTCAAGTGTTTCAAGCCAATCATGTTGCCCAAGAAGTCACTTTACAAGTGAATGATGAGAAGGAAATAAAACCACTAAAAGAAGTGGTAGAATCTCTTTCGTCTTCCTCTACTGCACAGTTGTCTTCTAAAGAAATAGATTATAGTCGTGCTCTTCTTCAGACAGAAACCAAGGAAGTAGGAAAGCAGAAAGTACAGATACATAGATTAAGTATTCCTAGGGGAGAGACATTCAAAGTCGTTTTATCTGATGGGACTGAAGTTTTCTTGAATTCGGATAGTCGTCTGGCTTACCCTACGGTTTTTAAAGGAAAAGAAAGAGTCGTCTCTTTGGAAGGTGAAGCTTATTTTAAAGTTACTAAAGATGCAAAACATCCTTTTATTGTGAAAAGTGGAAATCTACAGGTTCGCGTATTAGGAACGGAATTTAATGTGCGTAGCTACTCTCCTATTGATGTCCGTGTTACGCTCATTACAGGAAAAGTGGCTGTTAGCGATACTTGTGGAATTCATAGTGTTGAAATGATGCCGGGACAAAGTGCACAGCTTTCTTCTGACGGAACGTTTGCTGTGAACGAGGTGGACATTGAATCATTTTTATATTGGAAGGAAGGATTTTTCTATTTTGACGATGTTGCCCTGGTTGACATGATGAAAGAAATAGGGCGTTGGTATAATATAGATATTGAGTTCCGCAATAGCAAAATTATGGATCTTCGTATGCATTTCTTTGCAAATCGTCACCAAGACATCTTTCACTTGATTGAATTATTGAATCGAATGGAGAGGATACATGCTCATTTTGAAACAGGAAAACTAATTATTGAATAAAAAACGAGCAAAAAGTCATAAATCTGAATAGAAATATATATTTCTGAAAAATAAATTCTTTTAAGGGTAACCATTCTTTTTTAAACTTCGTATATAATTAAAAGAATGAAATATTATTTAACTATTCGGGCTTATGAAAAAGAATCAAGCACAAAAGTTCATTGTCTTGTTCTTGTTTTTCCTTTTTGCCTATTCATGGCGTGTTGAAGCGCAAACAGGTAAGGAAAAGCAAATAACAATGGAGTTTAAAAATGAAGGATTACCCTCTATTTTTAAACGTTTTGAAAAAGTATCGGGATATAAAGTTCTTTTTATCTACGATGAAATCAGTTCTTATACTTCTACCGGAAAAGTAGAAAAAGCTACAGTCGATGAAGCATTGAAAGTGATTATCGGGAAAAATCCGTTGAAATACCACATTGACGGACAATTCATCAATATCACAAAAGAGGATTCTAAAAAGTTTTTTTCACAAGTAAAAGGAAAAGTTTTTTCCGAGGAAGACGGACTTCCTGTTATCGGTGCCACTATTATCGTAGAAGATGCCAATAATATTAGGGCTATCACGGACAATAATGGTAATTTTCAGCTTTCTAATGTTTCGAAAGATAGTCGGGTTAGAATATCGTATGTAGGTTTGGAGACTCAGTTCTTGAATCCTTCATCCTATATGTCGGTAGTGATGAAGTCTGATACAAAAGCACTCGATGAAGTGGTGGTGACAGGTATGTTTAATAGAAAGAAAGAGGGATTCACTGGTTCTGCTGTTACTATCAAGGGTGAAGAACTGAAAAAGTATAGTACGAATAATGTGGCTAAAGCGATAGCTGCTGTCGCTCCCGGGCTTCGTATCATGGATAATATCAATATGGGGTCTAATCCGAATAATCTGCCTGATATGCGTATGCGTGGCGGTGCAAATATGGATTTGAATGCACAGGCTACGGTAGATTTAAATTCTGCCAGTAATGATGTGCTGGCAGTTCAGGGCGAATATGAGACCTATGCCAATCAACCGCTGCTTATCATGGACGGATTTGAAATCAGTATACAGACACTTGCTGATATGGATCCCGACCGTGTTGCTTCCATCGTTGTGTTGAAAGATGCGGCAGCTACGGCTATTTATGGTTCGCGTGCGGCAAATGGAGTAATTGTTATCGAAAGCAAGACTCCCAAACCGGGACGGATTTGGGTGACTTATGGTGGGGAACTTCGTATTGAAGCTCCGGATATGACCGGATATAATTTAATGAATGCAAGAGAGAAGATAGACGCAGAGTTGCAAAGCGGGCTTTATACATACGGTGGTGAGACAGTTGAAAAATGGCAGCTCTATCAATCTAAATTGCGTGAAGTGCTGGCAGGAGTAAATACTTATTGGCTGGACAAGCCTTTGCAAACAGCTTTCCAACAACGACATACGGTTACGTTGGAAGGTGGTGACGAAGCCTTGCGTTATCGGATGTATGTCGGATATAATAGTTCTCCGGGTGTGATGAAAGACAGTAAGCGTGATGTATTGACCGGTTCACTTGATTTTCAGTATCGCCTGAAAAAGGTGTTGTTAAAGAATAGTATTACGTTGGATAATTCGGTGGCTAATGAGTCTCCGTGGGGAAGTTTTAGTGAATATACCCGCTTGAATCCTTATCTGCGTCCGTATGGAGAGAACGGAGAAATACAAAAACGGCTTGATAATTTCGAAGGAGTGGGTGGTGAGTCGAGCTACCTGAATCCGATGTATAATACAACATTCAACAGTAAAGACCAAAGTAAAAACTTTACAGTACGTGAACTTTTCAAGGTGGAATATAATCCTACTAATGAATTACGGTTTGAAGGAGCTTTTAATTTGTCCAAAAGCGTAGGACATCGTGATATTTTTCGTCCTGCACAACATACGCTTTTTGATAATGTGACCGATCCTACCTTAAGAGGTGATTACCGCAGAAGTCAGAGCGAAGCTGTCAATTGGGGCATAGATTTAACAGGAAGCTGGAATAAGCAACTGGAAGATCACTACCTGACTGCTAATGCACGTATGAGTGTATTGGAGAATAATTCGGAGACTTATGGAAACTATGTGACTGGTTTCCCGAATGATAATATGGATAACTTGTTGTTTGGTAAGAAATATAATGAGAAGGTGACAGGAGATGAGAGGACAACGCGCTCCATTGGTTGGGTAGCTGCTGGAGGCTATTCTTATAAATATAAGTATTCGTTCGACTTTAATATACGCTTGGACGGTTCATCACAGTTTGGAAAAAATAACCGTTGGGCTCCTTTCTGGTCAACCGGATTACGTTGGGATTTGAAAAAAGAGAACTTTTTGAAAGATGTATCTTTTATTTCCGATTTTATTTTGAGGGGTACATACGGTACGACCGGTTCCCAAGGTTTTGATCCTTATCAGGCACATGGTTATTATACATATTCCAATTTACTGCTTCCTTATTACTCATCGGATGCAACAGGTTCGGAAATCTTGGCTATGCATAATGAAAGTTTAAAATGGCAGACTACAAAAAGTACTAATCTTGCCTTGGAACTCGGTTTTTTCGATCAGCGTTTTACTGCACGTGTGGAATATTATCGGAAAATAACAGATAATATGGTTGCCAATATAAGTCTTGCTCCTTCTCTTGGTTTCAGCAGTTATCCGGAAAATCTGGGAAAGATAGAGAATAAGGGTTGGGAAATTTCTCTCTCGGCTATTCCTTATAAAAACACTGCTAAACAAGCTTATTGGACAATTACAGTAAACGGTTCTCATAATACTGACAAACTATTGAAAATATCGGAAGCGATGAAATACAGAAATGATAAAAGTGCATCAGATTTAAAAGATACGCCGTTGCCACGTTATGAAGAAGGTGAATCTCTTTCCCGTATTTGGGTAGTACGTTCATTAGGTATTGATCCGGCTTCCGGAGATGAAATATTATTGAAACGTAACGGGGAGATGACGAGTGCCGTTAACTGGAGTGCGAATGATGTAGTACCTATTGGTAATACAGAACCTAAATGGCAAGGATATATTAATTCTTCCTTTACATACAGAGGTTGGGGAGCAGATGTCAGCTTCAGGTATCAGTTTGGCGGTCAGGTATATAATCAGACCTTGCTTGACAAGGTGGAAAATGCTAATTTGAAATATAATGTAGATCGACGGGTAACTCAGCTACGTTGGGCGAAACCGGGTGATAAGGCACAGTTCCGTGTTCTTAATCCTAACGGTTTGGAAACGAAAGCCACTTCCCGGTTTATAATGGATGAAAATATATTCCAGGGAAGTTCGTTGTCTGTTTACTATCGTATGGATCGTACTAATACAAAATTTATTAGTCATTGGGGATTGAGTTCCGCTAAAGTGACGTTTAATATGGAAGACTTTTTCTATTGGTCTACAGTGAAACGCGAAAGAGGTTTGTACTATCCGTATTCCCGTCAGTTTACATTTGCTTTGAATGTTGCTTTCTAATTAAAAACCTATTTGTATGAAACAGATAATATATATACTATTAACAACAACAATGCTGGGACTTATGTCTTGCAGCGACTGGTTGGATGTATCTCCGAAGACTTCTATTCCTACCGACAAGCAATTTGAGTCGGAATCAGGATTTAAGGATGCGCTTACAGGTATTTATTTGAAGTTGGGAACCACGACATTGTATGCCGGAGACTTGACTTATGCTTATTTGGATGAGTTGGCAGGATTATATTCCGATTATCCGGGGTATAATACAAATGCTGTTTTCGATCAAAGTATCGTATTCGATTATGAGAACATGTTTTTGAGTAAGAAGAATGGGATTTACTCAACGATGTATAACATCATAGCCAATATTAATAACTTCTTGGAGTACGTAGACAAAAATAAAGATGTTTTAGTTACCGAACGCTATTATGAAACTATGAAGGGAGAGGCACTCGGGCTTCGCGCTTTTCTTCACTTTGATTTGTTGCGTATGTTCGGTCCTGTTTATAAAGAACATCCTGCATCCAAAGCTATACCCTACCGTATTGCTTTTGATAAGGATGCCACTCCTGTTTTACCAGCCAGCGAAGTGGTTGACGCTATTCTCAAAGATTTGAATGACGCTGAAAAATTACTGAAAGAGAGTGATCCTCTTGATTTCTTTACCGATCAGACGGATGAAGATTTTACAGATAAAAATCATTTTCTTGTCAATCGTGAGTTTCGTATGAATTTATATGCGGTTAAAGCTATGCTGGCTCGTGTATATTGTTACAAAGGTGATGCGGAAAGTAAAGGATTGGCCACAGAGTACGCTAAACAAGTGATTGCTGCCTCTAAGTATTTTACATTGTATAAATCGCAGACTGCTTCCAATTACAATTCCATACGCTACGCAGAGCAAATCTTTGGAATAACAGTCAATGAATTCTCCAATTTGCTTATTGGAAATTATATGGATATGGAGAATACCAATACTCAGCAACATTTCTATCTGGATGGAGATAAATTTAAATTCTTCTATGAAACTGCCGATGCAGGGAATACTGACTGGAGAAAAAATACGGAAATGTTTGAGGTTATTAATGGGGCAAGTCGGACAGATGTTTTTTGTAGAAAATATAATCAGAAACCTTTGAATGGCGGATATGCTTATTCCGGTGCTGACGCTATCCCTTTGATACGCTTACCCGAAATGTATTATATTGTTGCAGAATGTGTTCCTTCTGCATCGGAAAGTGCTGATGCACTAAATACCGTACGTTTTGCACGTGGTATTTCTTATAGTGATGAGATATCGTCTATCGGATATGATGACCTTGATAATACTTCGGAAGAAGACAAAAACCAGACTAAACGTATTAATGAGATAATGAAAGAATATAGGAAAGAATATTTCGCGGAAGGTCAACTTTTCTATTTCTTGAAAGCGCATAATTATAGCACTTATTATGGTTGTGGGATTGAAACGATGACTGAAGCCCATTATCAGATGACGTTGCCGGATGATGAGTATATTTTTGGAAACAACTCTAAATGATGAAGCATTATGAAACGTATTATATATTTTGTTTTAGCTATTCTTGTTTGCGGCATTTATGTAGGATGCAGTGAAAACGAGATAGACTTATATGACCAGACACCTCGTATCAATTTCTATGGTAGCACTACGCATGTCCGTACTTTGGTTGATACGGATTATGTAAAGAAAGAACCTTATGCTGTAGACAGTTTTGAGGTAAGAATACAAGGAGATTTTTTGAAAGAGAATCGTGATTTCTGTGTGAAAGTAACTCCGAATAATGATTATCAGAATTCAGTGGATGTATTATTGGAAAGCAAGTATACATATACTGACCTTGATACAGTTTGCCAGATATTCTATTATAAAATAAATCGTCCGAAAGTACAGGCAGGTAGAAATATCTATGGTTGTTATCTGGAGTTTGATTTGAATAACCCTCTTCATCAGTTTGATAAAGGTCTGGTAGAAAAGAATCAAATCGTTTTAAATGTCAGATGGGAGTTGAAACCGACCGAATGGAGTGATTATGTGGGATTTGGCAGTTATAGCGATGCTAAATATATGTTTATTATGGATGTATGTCAACGTGTATGGGATGACTTGGAAGATGAAGATATTGATGTAATCAAGCAAGCTTATAGAGAATATAAGGAGGCGGGGAATCCGCCGATTTTAGGTGAAGAAGGTGATGAAATAGAATATGAATAAGATTAAAAAGAAACGTTATGAGGAAATATATCATCTGTATAGTAAGTTTTATCGGAGCGGCTTTATTGCAAACAGGCTGTTACGATGACAAGGGAGATTACGATTATCATGATGTAAATACGATGGATATCGTAATACCTGAAACGAAGGTACGTATGCCTAAAGAGGAAGCAGTGGAAGTTTCAATTATACCCGAGATTTCTCAGACTTTGGAGCAAAATGAGGAAAACCTTGTGTTTCAATGGAAGAAAACAATTGAAGGAAAGAAAGCGGGGTCGGACAGACTTAGTGATTATAAAGATTATTCCGTAGGTAAAGAATGTAAAGTAACAGTCGAGCCTTATGAATCGGAAAATATAGGTTTGATGTTGGTCATTACGAATAAAAAGAATGGAACAACCTGGTATCAGATAGGTGAAGTTGCAATTATTCGTCCTTTAAATCCTTGCTGGTTTGTATTGCAGGAAAAAGAAGGAAAGGGAGTATTAGGAGCGATAGAGGGTACTCCGGGAGGATATTATGTTTATCCGGATGTCTTTAAATCAGAACTGAATCAGTCATTTCCGTTAGAAGGAAAACCTTTGGCGGTAAGTGCAAGAAAAAACTATGGGGATTCGTATTTGAGTAGTATGCTAGTTTTTTTTGGTTTTAAAGTAAGTCCGGCGTTAATGGTAGTAACCGATCAGGACTTGGCCTTATTGACTCCAAGTACTTTAATAACGAGATATCCGTCGAATAAAATACTTTTTGAACCGACGGGAAAAGGGGAACCGTTGAATATTGAGTTTTATAAGATGAGTGCTCATGGTGAATTGTTTGTAAATAGTGGAAAAGCATATTGTGCTCCTATGGATGGATTTTGTGTACCATTCTCGGTAAAAAAGGAAAGTGAGTTTCCCGCTATTTCCGCTTATGGTTCGTATGGAGGAGGCTATTTGTTTTTTGATTCTGAAAATCATCGTTTTCTTAGTGCATCTATTCCGAGTTATTATGATTATATGATGAATCAGGCTACTCAAAATATACGTAATTATGGTACTAAATGGAGTGACCAGAAGCCTGTATCCACGTATTCAATGTCAGACGAATCTAATTTGTTTGATCCGGATGTAATTGATCCGTCTTTAGAAATACATGATATTGTTACGGGGGGAAATTGGGGAAATTTTGCTTATGCGATTGCTTCTCCCCGGAACGGAAAAGAGCTGACTGTGTTTAAATTCAGTGCGCAAGATGAAGATCCGATTTGTGCTGCCCGGTATACGATTGCTTTACCGTCCGAAGTAAATGTAGAAACAGCAAAATTTGCAGCTTCTTACGCGTATACGGCAAACCTTATATTTATGACATCGGGTAATAAATTATATCGCATTGATCTTGACCGCGGAAGAGCAATTGAACTTTATACTTATGAAACTGATCCGTCAGCACAGATAGTTAGTTTAAAATTTAAGGACCCTGAAAGTGTGAGAGAGGAAGATGACGATGAGGAAACGGGCGAATATAAGGAGAAACTAGGCATGTCCGTCGGGTTGGGTATCAATACTGCTGCCAAAGGTGTAGTTGTAGAATTGCAATTGACAGTGGCGGGTGATGTAGCTCGTGAAGAAAACAGCATTTGTGTTTACGAAGATCCCGATCAGCCTATTGGGAAGATTGTTGATATAAGCTATAATTATGAATAGTATAAACCGGTCTTTATGCTAAAAGGAATTATCGGTGCAGTATTTCTTGCTGTTGTCTGTACTTGTCTGTACGGGCAACAGCAAAGTATTACAACTTTTATTAAAGAAGAAGCACCAGTGGAAGTTATTCCCGGTATGTTTACTACCTACCGAAGTGATAAACATATCTATTGGGAAATCCCGGATTCATTGATTGGACGTGAGTTTGCCGTAACGACAACTATCCTGACAGCTCCTGCCCGTCCGGACCGGGATATGGAAAAGAAATTCGGATATGCGGGTGACATGATAGGTCCGGTATTTTTCAGTTTCCGTAAACAGGGTGACGAGTTGTGGATGATGGATCCACAATATGAGAGGGTGATAGAAAATCCTGAAGGAACGTATGCAAAAATCGCCGCCCAACGTGGGAACGAAAGGCTTTATAAGATATTACCGATTAAAGCTAGGAATCAGGGAAGCAGCTTGATAGAGATTGGTGAAGTATTAAAAGATTTTCCTTTGTTTACTCTTGATATTGTATCTTTTGATTTATTGATAGGTACGCGTTTAAGAGAGAAAGATTATATCAAGGAAATTAAAGGATATGACAACCGCTTGTTGATACACGCATCACGAGTTTATCGAAGTTCGTCAATGAAAATACCAGGTAAGCCTGTTGCACCTCCTTATATTGGAGACTGGGATACAGGTATCTGCATAAAATTACTGTCAAAAAGACCGTTGGAGGCAGTTGCTGCAAATACCGGAGCTTATTTTTCTATCAGCAAGGAGTGTTTTCAAGGGAATCAGCCTGCTATTCGGAAATCTGTTGTCAAACGATGGCGGCTGGAAATAAGGGCGGAAGATGAAGAAAGATACATGAGGGGGGAACTGGTAGAACCCATACAACCTATTATTTTTTATATAGATCGTAATACACCGGAAAAGTACATCGACTGTATCATTGAAGCGGTGCGTGACTGGCGTCCGGCTTTCGAGAAAGCTGGATTTAAGAACGCCATTGATGCGCGACTGGCTCCTACCGTTGAGGAAGATCCTGATTTTAGTATTTATGACAGTACTTATCCGTTCATCTCATGGAAGATATCAGGACAAAATAACGCTTATGGACCGACTCCATGCGAACCCCGGTCCGGTGAGATTATAGCTTGCCACATCGGTATTTTTTGCAGTGTCTTGAATTTGGAACAGAAATGGTATTTTGCTCAATGTGGAGCGAATGATCCGCAGGCATGGAATATAGAGTTGCCGGACTCTTTGCAATACGAACAGATAAAACAAGTATTGACACATGAAGTGGGTCATACATTAGGGTTGGAACATAACTTTCTGGGTAGTTCTCATTACTCCATCGATCAATTACGTGATAATGACTTTTTAAGTCAATATAGTATTGGTAGTTCCATAATGGATTATGTGCGGTGTAATTATGCTTTGCATCCTCAAGATAAAGTTGATTTGAGAAACAGGCGGGTACGTGTCGGCGAATATGATAAGTGGGCTATTGAATGGGGCTACCGTATATTTCCGGGTAAAGATGCTTCTGAAAGAGAAAAGAACAGGAGCCTTTGGAATCAGGAAAAACAGAAAGATCCCTCGTTACATTTTTCGGGCAGAATGGATGTAAGGGCTCAGGCAGAAGATTTGGGTAATGACCATGTTATGGTTAATACACAGGGAATAGAGAACTTGAAATATTTGTGTGAACATCCGGATGTCTGGAATGTGACGGATAAAACGTCTTTGCGTGTATTACAGGGGCGTTATGAAGCGGTATTGGAGCATTATAAACAGTGGGTACAGCACGTTTTGTCTCATTTGGGCGGGAAACGTCTTGCTGAGCCGGATGATGAGAATATTTACATACCTGAAAAAGCCGATTACAATAAGAAGGTTATGAGCTTTATACAGGCTTATATATTACAACCGCCTGTGTGGATGTTTGATGAAAAACTTACCGCTAAATTAGAAATAAATGGTAGTCGGGAGTTCGATCGCTTTTATGAAGAGCTGATGTCGGAAATGATTCGTTCCCTCCGGGAAGTGGAAAGAACGGAGAATGTTTGTGAGGATATGTTGTCTGTAGATGAGTTTTTGGAAAGCATACATAAAGAATTATTTACCGAATGGGCTGACAATATTCCTGTAAGTGACGCCAAGTATAAAGTGCAGCTGCTTTATGTGAGTAAACTTGTTAAATTGTTGGATAGATCAGAAAAGATAACTTCGTCGAGATTATTGGTTTCCATCATGCAGGCTTTGAATAGAATAAAGGAGGAAAGTCTTGATTATAGCCATAAGATTACGGATCCGGTTGCCAAAAAACGGGCAATGTTTCTTGTAGATAGTATTTTGTTTTAATGATGAAAAGTAAATAAAGAAATTCATGAAGAGAAGAAGATATGTGATTGGTATATTGTTGTGTGTCACAGCTTTGCTTCAGGCACAGGATTCCGTCAAGTCATTTGACGAGTTTTTTGTTGCCGGGATGGATAAGATCGACGGTGTGTTTCCTGTGTATGTAGCGGAAAAAGAAATCTATTTGGAAATACCCGAAAAATATATCGGGCGGGAAATTGAAGTCAGTGGACAGATAGACCGAGGGTTTGATTTGTTGAATCGTCCGGTTGACGGACTGGGAGTAGTGCGTATTATATCTCCGGATAAAGCTACAATTTGCTTTCAAAAACCGTTTTATACAGAGCGTATTTTAGATGAAAAAAGCACATATCAGCAATCTTTCTCGTTGTCAAATATGCAACCTGCCGGTAAAAGTTATCCAGTGGTGGCCTATTCAAAAGAGCAGGGAGCTATTATTCGGATAACAGAGTATCTGATGACTGGCGATGACTGGTTCAGCTATAATGATAGTTTTATTCGTTCCTTGGTTCCGGAACTGTCGGAAATAATGAAAATACATCCTTTTAAGGAAGGTGTGTCGTTTACGGTCAGGCGCTATCATGGAGTTGAAGCGGAAAGATATATGCTGTCCAGTTCTGCCATTATATTGCCTGAAGGTAGTATGCCTTTGGAAGTCACTTGTGCAGTACGCTTGCTACCTCTGAAAAAAGATCAGATCCGCTTGGCAGATTACAGAATACCTTACCGGACATTGAGTTTCAAAGATTACTCGCAAAATCCTTATTGTATGGTAGAAGATTCATTGATTCTTCGTTGGGATATGTCACAACCGCTTACTTTCTATGTAGACACTCTTTTTCCGAAGGAATACTTCCAGGCAGTAAAGGAAGGAGTGGAAGCATGGAATACCGCCTTCCATAAAGCTGGTATTCATGATGCTTTACAAGTAAGGTATGCAGACCGAAAGATAATTCCGGCGGAACAACGTGCTTTTATATCTTATGATTTGAGAATACCGGGGATTAAAAGTGACTTTATCTGTCATCCTCGTACCGGAGAAATACTTTCATGTCGTCTGAATATCGGACATGGATTCCTAAAAGGAAAATTAGACGACTATCTGTTAAGTTGCGGTGCCTCGGATTCGCGTATTTTGGCTGACCGTTATTCTAAAGAAGTGGAAAAAGAATTGTTGCAAAATGAAATAACGGAAGAAATTGGATATCTTTTAGGTTTGCGCAGAAGTTTATCGAAAAGTTCGTGTGGAAAGACTTTAAAAGTTGGAGATGATGATTGCCGTACTATTTATTTTGGTTATCATCCTTTCAAAGGAGACCAAAATTGTTATGATGAACGGGAGAAGCTCCGCCAATGGATAGAGCATAATTTACCAGATCACATTCGTTTATTCCAACCATCAGGGAAGGAGAATTCTAATTCTTCATTTCCAGAAGATTATACGGTCAAAATATCGGATTTACAGACTGTAGTGAGTCGGTTGGACAAGATTGTGTATAAGGGGAAGAAATACGATAAAGGGAGTTCGCTCACTGATATATACAGAAAGGCTATTCGTCTGTATGGGAGTTATCTGATGGAAATGGCAAAGGTGGTGGGTAGTTCTCAACCGGCAGATGCACAGCGTCAGGCAATGCTTGATTTGGACAACTATTTATTTCATTCTGTTAAAAAGATAGAATGTACCTATGTAAAAGAGAATTTGTTGGAAACAAGAAACAATCTTCTGTATCCGGAACTGACGAGGTTGTTCAAACAATTGTTGAGTGTAAAGACAATTTCAGCTCTTCGATTGCAGGCGTTGCAGAGTGACCGGAAGGGGTATGACGATATTGATTTTTTCCGGGATCTTTATAAGGGGTTGTTTAATGGTTTTGATCCGCAGTCAGCCGTTAGTTATGAACAGATGGATATTCAGCTGATATGTTTGGAAGCATGGCTGGATATTATGCAGGAAGCTACTGAACATAATAGTATAAAGAAACGTTTGACGAACGAATTGCATAGTCTGCACGATAGACTGGAGGAGCTTAGCACGACACATTCCCAAAGGGAAGTACGTGATATGTATATTCTGCTTTTGAGAAGAATGGAGCAATATTTCCGTGTGGTTTCTTGAGTGGCGTTAGAGTAATAATTTGTTTGGGATGATGAAAAAATGGTCGTACAGATAGAATAACCTATAAGTTTTGGGTTATCTTTGCTATGATTTATGAATAAATAATTAGAATAAGATGACTATTATTTTTCCTTCACCCATCTTCGGCCCTATTCATTCCCGTCGTTTGGGCGTTTCATTGGGAATCAATTTATTGCCGGACGACGGTAAGGTTTGTTCATTCGACTGCATTTATTGTGAGTGTGGTTTCAATGCCGAACATCGTACGAAGAAACTTCTTCCTACCCGTGAAGAAGTCCGCACGGCTCTCGAAGAGAAACTAAAAGACATGCAGGCAAACGGCCCTGCTCCCGATGTACTGACATTTGCCGGAAATGGTGAACCGACTGCGCATCCCCATTTCCCGGAAATCATAGAAGATACACTTGCGCTTCGCGACAGGTATTTCCCAAAAGCGAAAGTAAGCGTATTGAGTAACTCTACATTTATTGATCGCCCTGCCGTATTCGAAGCACTGAACAAGATAGATAATAATATCCTGAAACTGGATACAGTGGATGAAGAATATATTCATCTGTTGGACCGTCCTAACGGAAAATATTCTGTTAAGAAGATCATCGAAAGAATGAAAGAGTTCAAAGGAAACTGCATCGTACAGACGATGTTCCTGAAAGGAGGTTATCAGGGAAAAGACATGGATAATACATCCGACAAGTATGTGCTCCCCTGGATAGAAGCAGTGAAAGAAATCGCTCCCCGTCAAGTGATGATATATACGATTGACCGGGAGACTCCCGACCACGATTTGCAAAAGGCTACGCATGAAGAGTTAGACCGTATTGTGGCTTTATTGGAAAAAGAGGGTATTCCGGCAACAGCTTCTTATTAAAATATAATTCAAACAGGGATATATTTCTTCTTGATAATACGTAAGAGAGTTAATATAAGAGGGCGAACTAATAGAATTCAGAAGTTTTATACTTCCTATTCTATTGCTCGCCTTTTTATTGGCTTCATGAGCTGTTTCAGCCTATTCTGACAAGGGTATATTCTCACTTCGATGAGAAAAAGTTCTCATTGTAGTGAGAGTTTTTTCTCATTACAATGAGTATTTTTTCTCATCGAAGTGAGAATGCTTGAGAATGTGTACTTCCCTGATAATGTTTCCTTTCTTCACATAATCTTTCGGCAATATCCCGAACTGCTTCTGAAAGCAACGGGCAAAGTACGAAGGATTATTGAATCCTACAATGAAACAAACCTCATTGATCCGGTATTTACGCCAAGTGTTATCTGCAAAACGTTCTTTATAAAGAACACTCCTTCCAGATTAAAGGGCTTATTTACCTAATTATGTTTCCTGTAAATACTCATTTTACCGAAACATAGTTAGGTAAACAAAATAAAGTTCTTATATTTGCATGAATTGAAGGTTATTAAAAACTGATTTTGGTATGGAAAAGACCCTGATACGCCAGAATGCCCAATGGAATGGCAAAATGTTTGATCACTTGTGTCCGAGAGACATCATGGACAATCTTCTGAAAAAGAAAACGATGCGTCATGTCCAGATACTGACTGGTGTACGTCGTTGTGGCAAATCTACTGTCTTCAAACTATTAATTAATGACCTCTTGCAATCAGGAGTGAGCGGTAAGTCGATTCTTGTACTTAATTTGGATGATCCGCAGTTCATTCCATTTTGGGATGATTCTTCCAAATTATTCAGCGTAATTGAAAATGCAGAACGTCTGACGGGAGAGAAAGTGAAATACCTGTTTTTGGATGAAGTACAACATTTATGTGATTGGGAGATATTCATAAAGAGTGCTTATGACACTGAGATATTTGAAAAGATATATATTACGGGGTCTAACTCGCAATTATTACAGAACCGTTTTTCCGCCTTGTTGTCCGGTCGTTATTTCGAGAATGAAGTGCGTCCGTTTTCTGTTCGGGAAGTTTTTCGTTCGCAAGGAATAACGACTTTGCTTGATTGTTATACCCAAACACCGAAAGTTCTGCGTATCATGGACAATGTCCTTTCTACAGGTTGTTTTCCTGAAATCGTATTGGGTGATGCTGATGAGGACATCAAACAGGAATTATTGAAAAGCTATTTCGAATCCATTGTGCAGAAGGATTGCATCGTTTATAGTGGCATACGTGACACCCATTTGTTCTTTCGTCTGGTCAGTTACTTGATGCAGAATATGGGGAGCCGTTTTTCTATACCGGCTGTGGGTAAGGCACTGAAAAGCAATGAAAATACAGTTGCGTCCTATCTCAACTTTTTGTGTGACAGTTATATTTGCGTCGATGTACGTAACTTTTCTTATTCTTTGAAAGAGACTTCCCGTTCCCAGCATAAGTGTTATTTCATTGACAATGGCTTGGTTTCAGCCAATGTCTTTCGTTATTCTCCGCAGAGTGGTAGTGCCTTGGAGAATCTTGTTTATAATGAGCTGAGAAATAAAGGGTATATGAATATTTCATTCGACAATAGTAAGACGGAATGTGATTTTTTGGCATATAAAAACGGGAAAGCTTATGGCTTTCAGGTTTGCTATGAACTGAATGACATGAACTTGAAACGTGAACTGTACGGATTCGAACAGGAAAATGTGATGCTCGAAAAGAAGATACTGCTTACTTACAACCAGAAGGAAACTTATGGGGATATTGAAGTTGTTCCCTTTTGGGAATGGGTTATGTCACCACCTTTCACATAATCTTTCGGCAATATTCCGAACTGTTTCTGAAAGCAACGGGCGAAGTACGAAGGATTATTGAATCCTACAATGAAACAGACCTCATTAATCCGGTACTCCCCTTCCCGCAAAAGTTCTCCCGCAGTTTTGAGCCGAATCAACCGGATATAGTCATTGGGCGGCATTCCGGTCAGTCCTTTCAATTTGCGTTGTAAGTTGGAACGGCTGATAGCCATCTCCTCTGCCATCTTGTCGATGGTAAATTCTTCATTGGTGAAATTGCGGGTAATGATTTCATTGATCGTGTTCAGCCATTTCACGTCTGTTTTGTTCATTAATGTCTGGTCGTATGACATATTCGGAACGGTTGTAAAGTGGTTGAACAGCATGCGCCGGTTTTCCAGCAGATTATTGATAGTGGCTTTCATGTGGCTTAGCGAGAAAGGCTTTTCTATATAAGCGTCCGCGCCATAGTCAAGACCCGCAATTTTTGAATCGATGCTGTCGAGTGCCGAAAGCAGGATAAACGGGATATGGCAAAGCATATTGTCGGAACGGATGGACTTTAATAATTCGAATCCGTCCATGTGAGGCATGACGATGTCGCTGATAATAAGATCTACTGTCGTTGTCTCCAGACATTCCAACGCTTCCTTGCCATTGGCGGCTGTATGGATGGTATAGGTATTTCCCAGATTCTTAGCCAGAAACTCCAGCATATCCGTCGTGTCTTCTACTACTAAAAGAGAGTAACCGGCGGGTTCGCCTTCTTCTTCCAGAGCGGGAACCTTGTCGGGCATGGAAGTAATGGAGGGGCTGACAGAGATGCTTTTCTCCAAATACGGAATTTCCACACATACCTCGCATCCTTCCGTATAACCGGGATTGATATAAACCTTTCCTTTATGCTTTTCCACCAACAATTTGACGAGACTCAATCCGATTCCTACTCCCGAACCGTTGTTTCCTGTGTTTCCCACTTGATAAAACGGTTCGAAAACCTTGCTGCATTCCTCTTGCGGAATACCCGGACCGTCGTCGCGTACACACAAGGAGAGCGTACGCCCTTCTGCAGACAGATGTTCGTCCAAAATCACCATAATGCGGGTGCGGGCATATTTCATGGCATTTGTCAGCAGGTTGCTGACAATTTTAGTCAGCGCCTCCTGGTCTACATTATATTGCAGATGTTCTTTCGGCAGGGAGACACTGAAAGAGATTCCGGTCAGGGAGATGGCACGGAAACGGTCGATGATGTCCTCTATCATCCGGTTGATATCCACTTCATTGAATGAAAGCGTATAACCTTCCTTGTCCACTTTGCGGAAGTCGAGCAATTGTTTGATAAGCTCCATCAGCCGGTTGGTATTCTTTTGTATCACAGACAGGTTGCTTTCCACTTCACTGTTCCATTCATGTGTTTCCAAAATCGCTTCCAGCGGAGCTTTGATAAGACTAACCGGAGTCTTGATTTCATGTGCCACTTGGGTGAAGAATGTAATTTTCGACTGGAACAATTCCTGATTCTTGATTTGTTCCATCTCTTTCATCTTTCTTGCTTTCACAGCCTGCTGTTTACGCAAATAAAGCTGTATCAGGAAATATGCGAGGCCACACGCTATTAGTAAATAGAAAATCTTGGCATAAATGGTCTTCCAGGGTGGAGGAAGAATTTCAATATGCAGGCAACAGTCGTCATTGCTCCAATATTCATCGTTGTTACTGGCTTTCACACGGAAAGTATATTCACCCGGAGGCAGGTTGAGAAAAGATACGTTATGTTTATCCGTATATATCCATTCTTTGTGAATACCGTCCAGTTTGTAGGCATATAAATTCTTGCTGGGAGCCACATAACTAAGACTTTCGAATGCGATGTCGAACGATACCACCTGATAAGGAATCGTTACTTGTCCGCTAAGAGCAGGTATACGCTTGCTAAGGCTTACTTTGTCGTCGGGGCTGTGCATATATACCGCCGAGATAGACGCCGTAGGTCTTACCTTATTAATCGATAATTTGAACGGATAGAAACTATTGAACCCGTTCACTCCACCGAAATAGAATTTCCCGTCACTGGCTTGCAGGGAAGAGCGGAAATTGAACTGGTTGCTTTGTAATCCGTCCTCGATGGTATAGAGCTGTGCCCGTTTGTTCTGCGGCTCATACCGGATCAGTCCCCTATTGGAAGAAAGCCAATAGTTACCCGATTGGTCGTCCAGTATGCCATAGATGATATTGTTTGGCAGATTCTCTTTGGTAGAGAAGTTTTCAAAACGGTCCTCCTGATAGTGATAACGGCAGATACCACCGCCTTCGGTACAGAACCATAGATGCTGTTTATGATCAATATACACACGGATTACCCAGTTGCTGCAAGGAGAATCAGGATTTGCCGGGTCGTTGCGATAGTTGTGCAATTTACCGGTTTGGCGGTTGTAACGCCAAATGCCGTCCCTTTTGCTTGCCAGCCACATGTCCCCATGTTGGTCTTCAACCATATCGTAGATAAAGATATGGCTTAAAGGTTCCAATGTTCGGAAAGAGTCACTTTCCGGGTCATACCGGCAGAATCCGGAAAGCGTTCCCAGATAAATGCTGCCATCCTTCGTTTGATAGATGGAGTAGATATGGTCGTTAGGAATTGAATGTGGGTTTGCGCGGTTATGGCGATAGTTTTTCATTTTTCCCGTTTGAGTATCCAGGATATATAATCCCCGTGAGAAACTGCCAATCCACAATTTTCCTTCATTGTATAGTAGTGCATGGATATTGTGATAACCGATGTTAGGGTTACTGCTTCTCAACAGATGGTTTTTGAACTTTTTCGTGCGGGGATCAAAGAGATTCAGCCCCCCGTCTTCGGTAGCAATCCAGATGTTACCGTCGGGATCTTCGCAGAATTGGCTGATTACATTTCCCGAAAGAGAATTTTCCGTACCATTGGGATAATACCACTCGATATCCTTATGCTTGGGAGACAGGTAACTCACTCCACTGAAATAAGTCCCGATCCAGATTCCCCCTTCCCTATCCTGATAACAGGCATAGATACTTTCTTTATTTTGTTCGTCGTCGGTAGGCAGACATTCTCCTGTCGTGGTGTTGAATGTATAAAGTCCGTCGTCGGAGCCGAGATAGAAAGAGTTGGCTGTTCGTTGAAACAAGGTGCGGATGCGCGGAATGGTAAGCGTGTCCCCTTCTCCGAAGTAATAGCGGAATTGCCCTGTCTCCTTATTGAAACGTGCCAGTCCCCCGTACCATGTACCCGCCCATAATACTCCCTGCGAACTTTCCATCAAAGAGATAATCTCGTTGCAGGCAGGACGTCCGAAAGAAGTGCCCTCGGATATATATCCTGTGAAGTTGTCCGTACGTTGGTTGTATTTCGCCAGCCCATTCCGGGTACCTATCCAGATAGTCCCGAACGAGTCGTTATAAATCACCCATATGTGATTATCCGGCAGTGAATGAGGATCGGAAAGAGAATGCAGATAGTGCCTCAACGTACCTTTTTTCTCGTTGTAGACAAACAGCCCGTTGGTTGTTCCGATCCATAACTGCCCGTCATTGTCGTATGCCATTCCGAAGACACTGTTGACTGTCACTCCGTCTTCCGTCTGTGTATCGAATACGGAGAATTTCTCCTCCCGCGAATCGAATAAATACAGTTTTTCCGTACTGGCCACCCAAATCTGATTGTTATCCTGATGGCGGCAGATAGTTACTATATTCATATAACTGTTTCCACCGTTTTCTGACGAATGTCCGTAGTTGGTGAACTCGATACCGTTGAAACGATTCAGCCCGTCCTGCGTTGCAAACCACATATATCCGATGCTATCCTGAAGGATGCTCCGGACACAATTGCCCGATAACCCCGATCTAACGTCATATTTCTTGTAGATATTGGCGAAGACCAGAGAAACGGATGCCAGCAGTATACATATAGATAAGATGGATCGTTTCATAATTTCCTTTCTTTATATCCCCTGTTTGCAGGAGCTATATATCCTGCGTATTGGATCTATATGTCCAATACGTTGGATCTATATGCCCAACAGATTGGATATATAGCTCCTGTAAACAGGGTAATTATCCCCTTTATAGAAGCCTTTATTTCACGTCATCCCACGTATCTGTGCGGAACGGGAAAGCACTCAATCCGAAAGTATTCCGCAGCGTGATATTTCCCACATAATTGCGGAAAGCATAGCGCACGGCAACCGGTTGGGCTACATCTTCACTCCACACTTCTACTGTGTTGGTACGTCCTACAATCTTTGCTTTCGCCGGATAGAACTTCTTGTCCGCTCCCGCAATCTCGAATCCTTCCAGTTCGGAGAAAGTAGGGAACAATCCCGCAGGTGCGTTATCGAATGTCACTATGGCCTTTTTGTCCGCATAGTCCACTTTAGTCATCGTCGGACCGTTGGATGGCAATCGGCGAATACCGTATGTTTTAGTCAGTGCAAGCGTAGCCAACCGAAGCCCTACTACATCCTTCTGTGGCGGATGGATACAGAATTCATCACCAATATCCGTAGTAGGCACCATGCCCGAATTAGGAATTGTTTTCAGTGCTTCCATCTGTGCTTCCCGCAATAGAGCGGCCCCTGTATCACGGCTGTCCTTATATTTATGAGGAGCAATCTGCACATAATAGAAAGGCATATCGGGAGCCTCCCATACATTTCTCCATAGCTGCACCATAGCAGTCATCATCGGAGCATAGAATTGATAGTTGGATATATTCGATTCTCCCTGATACCAAAGGAAACCGCGTGCCGTGAAGTTCTTAACAGGCCATAACATCGAGTTGTACAGACATTCCAAACGCTGGTGCACCCCTCTTTTAGGATTTTTGGCAGCTTCAATGTTCATACCTTCCACGGTTTTCAATGTCGGTTCATCCATCCATGCTTCAATCGCCGAACCTCCCCAACTGTTGATAACCAGTCCTACCGGGAGATGGAGACTTTCAGTCAGTTGGCGGGCAAAGAAATAGGCGGCGGCACTGCAATCAATGCTCGTTTCGGGTGACGATACTTCCCATTTTCTTTTCTCGAAATCCGTGCGGCGTTCTGTATCATTGGTTCTCGGTACGGTAATAAAACGAATACGGTCGCGATAATTTCCCGAGTTCAGCAGCGTTTCAAGTGAGTGGTCAATGGGTTGTGCTGCATTTCCCATCATACGCATTTCCATGTTCGACTGTCCGGAGCAGATCCACACCTCCCCTATCAGTATATCCGAGAGAGTGACCGGAGTGCCGTCACTGATCGTAATAGAATAAGGAGTATATCCTCCTTCGGGAGTGTCTACTTTCACCAGCCAGGCCCCGTCTTTATCCGTAGATGCCTGATAAGTCCGGTTGTTCCACGAAGTGGTGACAATTACTTTTTTGCCGTCCGCCCACCCCCATAACTTAACGGAGCTATTCTGTTGAAGTACCATGTGATCTCCCATCATTGCAGGGAGTTTTACTTTGCCTTGTGCAATCGGCAGGAATAAAAGTGATAAAATAAGAAGTAGAAAATGTTTTTTCATACTGTTTTTATTAGATATTCGACGAATAATTATTAGGTATCAGGCAAAAATACAACCTATTTTTAAATATGGAATAAAACTAGCTAGTCATTTTCTGATAAAAGCTGGTCGAAATCTTAAAAGCTTGTTTTTCCTTTCCATTCTCCGCCGAATTTTCTTAATTAGTGGCATCAATCGCCTAAACAGTATTATTAGATTGGCTAAATATCCCATTTCTTTGCAGGGTGAGTATTTAACAACCTAATTGTTTCATTAAATCTAATAAAATGAAAAAGAAGCATTATCTATTATTTTTATTGGCTTCGCTCTTTTTACTGACAGATGTGGTGTGGGCACAAACATCTGCCACGGTAAATGGAGTAGTGATCGATGAGAATGGAGAAACCCTGCCGGGTGTTTCCGTCGTCGAAGTAGGTACAACAAACGGTGTCCTGACAGACCTGAACGGACACTACACCTTAAAAACAACTTCTGCCAAACCTTCCGTTTCTTTCAGTTACATTGGTTATCAGACCACCACGCTTCCCCTGAACGGACGTACGAAACTCGATGTACAGATGAAAGTGGAAACGAAAGTACTGGATGAAGTAGTGGTAGTGGGCTACGGTGTACAGAAGAAAGTGAACCTGACCGGTTCTGTGACTTCCATCAACTTTGCCGACCAGACGGAAGGACGACCCATCATGAGTGTTTCTTCCGCCCTTTCGGGACTCGCCGCCGGTATGAACGTCACACAAGCTTCGGGACAACCCGGCTCGGACGGTGCCACCATCCGCGTGCGTGGTAACGGTACGTTCAATACCAACTCCCCATTGGTCCTGGTGGACGGTATCGAATGGAGCATGGACAATGTGAACCCCAACGACATCGAAAGCATCTCCGTACTGAAAGACGCTGCCTCCACAGCTATTTATGGTACGCGCGCCGCCAACGGAGTCATCCTTATCACCACCAAAAACGGGAAAGGCAAACCGCAAATCTCCTATTCTTATTCGGGAGTTGTGCAGATGCCTTACAATAACCTCTCTTTCGTGAGCGACTATGCCCGCTATATGGGACTGGTGAACGAGGCTTGCGACAATGTGAATACCAAAGGCATCTTCTCGCAGGAAAGCATTGACCGCTGGAGGGCTGCTTCTGCCGATCCGAACGGGTTGAACGAGCACGGAGTACCCAATTACGTGGCTTATCCCAACACCGATTGGTTCGACGAAGTATTCGACACCGGATATTCGCAAGAGCACAACCTGTCTGTCTCCGGCAGTTCGGAGAAAGTGAAATACATGCTTTCATTGGGCTATCTTGACAATCAGGGAGTCATGAACCGCTGGAACCTCGACTCAAGTACGCAGAAAATCAATTTCCGTACCAACCTGGAAGCCAAGATAGTGAAATGGATGACTGTCGGCACCCGTCTCTACGGACAAAAGCAAGATTACGGGATGGCTAATATCAGCAACGGATTCAAGTATCTCTATCAGACCACTCCGGGTGTATACCCCGGCGAACCGAACTACTGGGGACGTGCCGCACTGGCCAGCGAAGAATCTTCCAATGCCAATAATATCTTCGGTCAGATGGCAGGAGCCACCGGTTTCAATACCGTCTGGCGTCTCAACGCATCAGTCTACGGAATTATCACTCCCTATAAAGGGCTCAACATTGAAGGTACATTCAACTATTCGCCGACATTCACCGACAAGTCTTCTTATAGCCGCCAAAATGGTTATTGGGACTACGTCACCGACCAGCGTGTCAGTGAAAGCGCGTTGGAGAACGCTTCCATCACCAATACGAGTGCACGCACCTGGCGTCAGAGTGCCGAAATACTGGTACGCTACAATACAACTATCAAGAAAGACCACGACCTGGGCGCACTGTTCGGATATTCCGCACAGGAATATTACAGCAAGAGCTTTGCCGTTTCCCGTAAAGGCGCTACGGACTGGACGCTGAACGAATTAAGCACTTACGAGACGCTCGTCAGCTCTTCCAGCTCGGCACCCGCCAAATGGGGATTGCTCTCTTATTTCGGCCGTGTCAACTACGGATATAAAGGACGTTATCTCTTCGAAGCCAACCTTCGTGCCGATGCCTCCTCCCGTTTCGGTGTGAACCAGCGTTGGGGATATTTCCCCTCGTTCTCCGGCGGATGGCGTATCTCAGAAGAATCATTCATGCAGGGAGCATCGGACTGTCTCTCTAACCTGAAACTGCGTGTTTCCTGGGGAAAGACAGGTAACAACTCAACGGGCAACTACGACTGGCAGGCAAACTACGCCACAGGCAATGTCGTAATCGACGGTGAAGGAACCAAAGGACTGGTACGCAAGAAACTAAGCAACGACAAGCTGCATTGGGAAAGTACCGCTACCACCGACATCGGACTTGATTTCGGCTTCTTCAACAACCGCCTGACGGGTGAGATAGACTATTATAATAAGTATACTTCGGACATTCTCTACCATCCCGAACTCTATCTTTCGATGGGTGTTGTAGGCTCTGCTCCCGAGAATCTGGGTGAAGTGCGCAACCGTGGTGTTGAATTTACCCTCAACTGGAACGACCGCATCGGAAAAGATTTCGAATACCGGGTGGGTATGAACTTCTCTTTCAACGCCAATAAAGTAATGAAGTTCAAAGGCGAACTCCAGAAATACTGGACGTATGATGCGCAGGGAAACAAAGTGAGCTATGTCAATAACTTTAGTGATGTGTCTGAATCCGGTTTCGGAGGTTACATCTGCGAAGGCCGCCAACTTGGGGAAACCTATATGTATAAGGTGTACAGAGGTTCCGGCGAAGGCTATACCGGAGGTGCGGTGGATATCCATGCGGGGCCGAAGGACGGAATGATACGTACGAAAGAAGATATGGTATGGGTGCAGGCCATGATTGACTCCGGTTATTCGTTCGGAGGAATGAAGACAGTTGCCAAAGACCAGCTTTGGTATGGTGATATACTCTATGCCGACAGCAACGGTGATATGAACTACGGCGATACCAACGACCGGGATTTCTCCGGACACACCAGTGTCCCGAAATTCAATCTGGGTTTCAACTGTGCTTTCTCTTACAAGAACATTGATTTCTCCATGTTATGGTCGGGAGCTTTCGGGCATTACCTCAACTGGAATACGGATTACTACAACTCGACACTGGTCAGCCATGGATATGGCATTATCGAGCATATCGCCGATAACCATTACTTCTTCGATCCTTCCAACCCGGACGATCCGCGTACCAACCAGTGGGGCAAATATCCCCGCCTGACATACGGTACTACCTATAATAACAGAATCCAGAGCGACTGGAACGAATATAAGGGCGACTACTTCAAGTTGAAGAATATCCAGATCGGCTATACGTTGCCGCAACGGATTTCCAGCAAGTTCTTTGTTAATAAGCTCCGTGCTTTCGTGTCGATGGACAATATCCTGACGATCACCAGTTATCCGGGACTCGATCCGGAAATAGGAACTGCCATCGGTTATCCGTTGATGCGTCAGATCTCTTTTGGCGGACAGATTACCTTTTAATGATGTAGAACTAAAAAACAGAATCTGATATGAAAAAGATATTAATGATTTTAACGATGGCGCTGGCGGCTACCTCCTGCATGGATATTCTCGATGTGGCTCCGGAAGACCAGATTGCAAGTGAAAACATGTGGACCACGGAAGAGCTTGCCGACAAGGGAATGGCAGGACTCTACTTCCCGTTCTATGCTACCCAACTCTCCTCTACCCAGCTTCGCCGTGCCGACGGACTGAACCGTCAGGGAATCGAAGCTATGAGCTTTGCAACCGATTATTATTCCAACAACTATCCGGTGGAACTGCTTTCGCTGGCCACCAAGCCTGCCAATGACTTTCAGGTGTGGTATGAATGGAAGTTCTGTTACACCATTATCCATGCGTGTAACGATGCGATTGCCAATCTGCATAAAGCGGATATGAGTGCTAATAAACTGGCGCGTTACCAATGCGAAGCCCGTTTCCTTCGTGCTTGGGCGTACAATCGTCTGAATATGCTTTATCAAGGTGTCCCCGTTTATCTGGAACCTATCAATAACGAAGACTGTACCCGTGGCCAATCTTCGGTGGATGAGGTATGGCAAGTGATTCTGGATGATTTGACGTATTGCATCAACAATCCCGACTTCCCCAATAACACGCTGAATGAAAACTACGGCCGTCCTTCTAAAGGTGCCGCTTATGCTCTGCGTGGTATGGTATATATGTGGAAGAAGCAATACAAGGAAGCAGGCAACGATTTCAAAGAAGTGGAAACGTGTGGTTATGGCTTGTGGACAGGCGAATATGCCGACTTCTTTAAATATGAAAACGAAAAGGATAAAGAAATGATCTTCTCGCTCCAGTTCAGCGAAGAAACCGGTTATTGTGATAACATTCAGCAAATGACCGGTGCCCGCGATACGTATGATGGCTGGACGGAAATAAAACCTTCCGCAGACTTTGTAGATTACTATAAGAATGCAGACGGATCGGACTTCAAATGGTCGGAAGTAGACGGCCTGCAAGACTGGGACTTGCTGACTCCGAAACAGCGTGAAATCTTCTTCTGCCGTGACGGACTGGAATCCATGTCCTCACAAAAGAATGCGCTTATCAAACGGGTAGGCGAAGATATCTATCAGAAATATTACCTGAACAGCGGTAATGAAGCCCGCATCAAAAAGGCGTATGACAGTCGTGACCCGCGTCTGCAACAGACCGTCGTCACTCCTTATGTGGCAGTGGACTGCTACAAACCTAATTATGCAGGAGATGCCAACCAAATCGGTAAACAACTCCGTTGGCCGTTGAAGGAACAGGGCACGAATGGTGGAGACTTCTGGCTCGATAAACGTACTTCTGCTTTCTACTGCTATCGCAAGTACAATGAGTTTGAGAAAGGCCGTTTGATTAGCCGGAGCCGTTGCCATACCGACTGGCCGTTGATTCGCTATACCGATGTACTGTTGCAGTATGCCGAAGCATTGGCGCAGACCGATCAGTTGGGAGAAGCCATCCGCCTGGTGAATAAAGTGCGTACCCGTGCCCACATGCCTGCACTGACAGAGGGCGGAAGCGGCCCGTGCGCAGTGAACGGAAAGGAAGACATGCTCGAAAGGATACGTTATGAACGTCGCGTGGAATTCTGTCTGGAAGGAATCAACTTCTTCGATGAAGTACGTTGGGGAACCTACAAAGAAACCAAATTCCAGGGGAAAGACGTGAATGGCGGCAAGTCCTGGTGGGGCGATATGGTAGAGTATAACTGGTATTACACCGATTACATGTGGCCGTGGACTGCTCCTATCTCTGAAACGCAAAAGAACCCGAACCTGACTAAACGAAGCGGTTGGGCGTATTAATCATAAAGATTTGAATAAGGATGAAGAAAATACTTTTACTATTACTCATTTTTGTATCCGGTTGCACGGGTGTAGTTGCGCAACAGTTTGATTATGGCAAGATAGCGCCTCATCCCCGGTTGTTATTGCCGGCGGGAGGAGAAGAAGCCATCAGGAAAGCCATTGCGGAGTATCCCCCGTTGGCCACTGTTCACCAACGGATTATGGAACTTTGCGACCGGACACTTACGGAACCACCTGTGGAACGTATCAAGGAGGGCAAACGCCTGCTGGCGATTTCGCGCATCGCATTGAAGCGTATCTATTACCTCTCATACGCTTATCGTATGACGGGAGATCAGAAATACGCTCTCCGTGCGGAACAGGAGATGCTGGCCGTTAGTCATTTCACCGACTGGAACCCTACTCATTTCCTGGATGTGGGTGAGATGGTAATGGCATTGGCTATCGGTTATGACTGGCTGTATGACTCTTTGCAGCCCGACACCCGCCGGGTGGTGCGCGAAGCAATCATCGCGAAAGGGTTCGACGCGGCAAAGAACACCCGTCATGCCTGGTTCTATACAGCCAAGAATAACTGGAATTCCGTATGTAATAGTGGATTGGCGTATGGCGCGCTGGCTCTTTTTGAAGAGATTCCGGAGGTATCGAAAGGCATCATAGAGAAATGCATGGAGACAAATCCGAAAGCGATGGTAGGTTATGGCCCCGACGGAGGTTATCCCGAAGGGTTCGGATATTGGGGGTACGGGACAAGTTTTCAGGTAATGCTCATTGCTGCGCTCGAAAGTGCTTTCGGCACAGACAATGGGCTCTCCCAAGCCCCCGGCTTCATGGAATCTGCCCGTTTCATGCAGTATATGACAGCTCCGAGCGGAGACTGTTTCTGTTTCTCGGACTCTCCGGTGGAGGCAGAGTGTAATATGATGATGTTCTGGTTTGCAGGCAAGGCGAAAGACCTTTCCCTGTTGTGGATCGAACGTCAGTATCTCGACCGCCCGGATATGCAGTTTGCCGAAGACCGTTTACTGCCCAGCCTGATGGTGTTCTGTTCACAGCTCGACCTGAACCGGATCGGAAAGCCGAAGAAAAACTTCTGGTTTAACCGTGGAGATACGCCTGTGTTTATCTACCGTGGCGGATGGGACAGCAAGAAAGATACCTATCTGGGAGTGAAAGGAGGTTCGCCCTCTACCTCTCATGCACACATGGATGCCGGGTCGTTTATCTTCGAGAGAGACGGAGTGCGTTGGGCGATGGACTTGGGGATGCAGAGTTATATCACACTCGAAAGTAAGGGAGTGGACCTGTGGAATATGTCGCAGAACGGACAACGCTGGGAAGTATTCCGGCTAAGCAATATTGCTCACAATACGTTGACGATTAACGGAGAACGCCATTTGGTAGAGAGCAATGCCCCGATCATCCGTACTTTCGAGTCGAAGAAACAGAAAGGGGCGGAAGTGGACCTGTCGAGTGTGTTTGCCAACAGCGTGAAGAAAGCCGTCCGCACCGTGATATTGGATCAGAAAGACCATCTGGAAGTGACCGACCGGTTGCAGACGGGAGACAAAGAAGCTGCCGTATCCTGGATCATGGTCACTCCGGCAGAAGCCAAAATTACAGGCAAGAACCGGATGGAATTAACCAAAGACGGACAACGGATGCTATTGACGGTAGATGCCGATACGGAAGTAGAAATGAAAACCTGGTCGAACGTGCCCCCGCATGAATATGATTTCCGCAATCCGGGAACCATCCGCGTGGGCTTTGAGACGGTGATTCCTGCCAATCGTGCCGTGCAACTGAAAGTACGACTTATTCCTTTGAAGTAGTAATACAAATAAATTCATTGAACCATGAAAACGATTCTTTTTAAAACAATCATCATAGCTTTCTTTGTAGGAACAGCCGTTAGTTGTTCCGATGAAGATGAGAACAGATTCCGTCCGGGATCTACCCATGAGAAACCGAATCCCACGGAGCCGGAGGGCGGATTGGATTATTCCAAACTGACCGCGGACAATCATCCCCGCCTGTTGATGAACGCCGAGGCCTTCACTGCGTTGAAAGCCAAAGTGGATGCTAATTCGAGTGCCAATCTGACCTTGCTCCATAATACCATTATGGGGGTATGCAACAGCAAAGGGATGAACGCCACGGCACTGACTTATAAATTGGATGCCAGCAACAAACGTATTCTCGATGTATCCCGCGATGCGTTACTGCGTATTTTCACCTGTGCTTATGCCTACCGGATGACCGGCGATGCCAAATACCTGACTAAAGCGGAAACGGATATGAACGCTGTCTGCAACTTTCCCGACTGGAACTCGAAACGCCACTTTCTCGATGTGGGCGAAATGGCTACGGCTGTTGCGTTCGGCTACGATTGGCTCTACAACGAACTAAGCGCAGCCACCCGTACAAAAGCGGCCAACGCACTGTTGAAGTTTGCCTTCCAACAGGCACAGAACAAGAACTGGAACCTCAACTTCTACGAAGCCACCAACAACTGGAACCAGGTTTGTAATGGCGGACTGGTCTGTGCGGCACTGGCTTCTTATGAAAACAATCCTTCCGAAGCAAAGGACATGATTGAAAAGGCATTGGAATCCAACAAACCTGCATTGGAAGTGATGTACTCTCCCGACGGCAACTATCCGGAGGGCAGCGGTTACTGGTGTTACGGCACGCTCTATCAGGTATTGATGCTTGCCGCCCTCAACAGTACGCTCGGCACGGATAACGGGCTTTCCGATACACCGGGATTCTCTAAAACGGCAGAATATATGCTGTATATGACAGGCTTGAACAGCAAGTTCTTTAATTATTCCGACTGTGCCCCCTCCTCTACTGCGGCATTGGCTTCGTGGTGGTTTGCCGATAAATACAGTAATCCATCCTTATTATATAATGAACTGAAAATGCTGAAGAACGGTGAATACGCTTCCTGTGCCGAAAACCGCCTGTTACCGATGATTATGGCGTTTGCCAATAATCTGAATCTGGACGCAATCTCCGCTCCTTCCAATAAATTATGGAGTGGAAAAGGGGAAACGCCCGTAGTGATGGTACATACCGACTGGACGTACACTGATACGGATAAATACCTCGGAATCAAAGGTGGCAAGGCAGGTTCGAGCCACGGACACATGGATGCCGGTTCGTTTGTGTACGACGCGTATGGAGTGCGCTGGTCGATGGATTTCGGTCTGCAAAGTTATACAACGCTCGAGTCGAAATTGTCAGCTTTGGGTGGTAATCTTTGGGATATGGGACAGAACTCGATGCGTTGGGATGTATTCCGCCTGAATAACTTGAATCATAGCACGATTTCAATCAACGACGCCCGTCACCGGGTAAATGGGGTGGCTACACTGACTACTACCATCAATACCGCTACGGAATTGGGAGCCACTTTCGATCTGACTGAAGTAGTGTCCGATCAGGCGGCGTCCGCTACCCGTACCGTGAAAATCGTGAACGATAAAGATTTAGTAGTCATGGATGAGATCAAGGCGAGAACAGATAAATCCGCTAAAGTGCGCTGGTGTATGGTAACGCCTGCCGTTCCGACGGTGGAAAGTAACCGCATCGTACTAACGAACGGAAGCAAAGTGATGTATCTCACAGCCAGCGGAAGCGTGAAGCCTACCTACAAGCAATGGAGTACTACCAGCGAGAACTCTTATGACCAGGCTAATCCGGGCACCTATATGGTCGGCTTTGAAGCAACGGTCACCGCCAATCAGACCGCCACATTTACCACAACCCTGTCCCCTAAATAAAAAAGAATGGAACGTATGAGAATCCTATTAATATCTATACTCGGACTTTTGACATTGGCCTCCTGCACGAAGCAGGAGCCGATGGAGGCGTTGATTGACCGTGTATTTACCGTTGCGGAGCAACAATACACGGCTATGGACACCCGCCTGACAGAAAAGACACTTCCCCGCACGCTCTCTGCCGACGGTGAGTTTGTTCCCTCGAATATCTATTGGTGGTGTAGCGGCTTCTATCCCGGTTCCCTCTGGTATATCTACGAATATACCCGGAAGGATGCAGTGAAAACACTGGCCGAGAAGAACACGCTGAAACTCGACTCTATACAATACGTGACCAGGGATCACGATGTCGGTTTCCAGTTGAATTGCAGTTACGGCAATGCTTTCCGGCTGACAGGTAATGAGGCTTATAAACAAGTGCTCTATCAGGGTGCCAAATCCTTGTCAACCCGCTTCAATCCTGCTGCCGGTGTGATCCGTAGCTGGGACTTTGTACGCAAAGGCTGCGACTGGAAGTTTCCGGTGATTATTGACAATATGATGAACCTTGAATTGCTGTTGTCCATGTCGAAAGCCTACGCCGACGACTCTTTGCAGAACATTGCCTGTACGCATGCCAATACCACTATCCAGCATCACTTCCGGGATGATTATTCCACCTATCATCTGGTGGATTATGATCCTGAAACGGGTGCGGTGCGCGGCAAGCAAACGGTGCAGGGCTTCTCGGACGACTCCTCCTGGAGCCGCGGACAAGCATGGGCTTTGTATAGTTATACGATGATGTTCCGTCTGACGGGATATCAGAATTATCTGTTGCAAGCTGGGCATATCGCTGATATGCTGCTTCGCCGTTTGCCGGCCGATGGTATTCCTTACTGGGATTTCGACGCTCCGGTAGAAGAGCAGACCTATCGGGATGCTTCCGCTGCGGCTATCATGGCCTCCGCCTTTATCGAACTAAGCCGTTATATCCCCGGCACGGAAGCCAAGGAATCTTATCTTGCCATGGCAGAAAAGCAACTCCGTACGCTTGCCTCGAAAGAGTATCTGGCAGAACCGGGTACAAACGAATGTTTTATCCTGAAGCACAGCGTGGGTGCACTTCCTGATAAAAGCGAAGTAGATGTCCCCCTGACGTATGCCGATTATTACTTTTTAGAAGCATTGCTACGGTATAAGAATCTACAAAAATAAAACTAATACAATATGATTATGAAGAACTTACATATAAGCATGGCATTTATCTTCGTATTACTGCTGATAACTGCCTCCTGTTCGGACAAGGATGATTCGGCTCCACGTGTCATCCCCACCATGAACCTAACAGTTTCGGAGATTGCAGACAATACGGCTCTGATTACTTCCGAACAGCAAACAGGTACTACATTCGGAGCGAAAGTCATTGAATTCTATCCGGTGGCCGATATCGGTTTTGATTATAACATTGAAGTGAAGCTGGTGAAATTCGTAGAAGAGAACGGAGAACCCGTATCTCTGCCCTATACGCGCAAAATCACCGAAGGATTGCGTCCGGGAGTGAATTACATCAGTGCGATCATCGCCTATAATGCCGAAGGACGTGCCGTGTGTTCCGCTTTCCAGACCTGGAAAGCTTCAGGAACGGAAGGAGCATGGAGTGACGGCGGTTCTGCCGGTGATCTGGAAGAGAATGAATGGTAAAAATGGTGTAACTCAAAAGAATGAATGGTATGAAAAATAGATTATTTGCAATAGGTGCAATGATTCTTATGATGACAAGTTGCACGCAGGACGAACTTATTTCGTCCGATAAGGGCAAAGAACCGGCAACGGCAGGTTCATGTCTGACATTGGTTGGACTCTCGTCTCCGCAGACGCGTGTTTCTATCGGTGACAAAACAGGGGACGTTTATCCGGTGCTCTGGAGCGAAGGGGATGCCTTGGGTGTGTTCTCTCGTACGGCAGGGACCGACATCAATAATGTGCAGTCTTTATTAAGTGATGAGTCGATCGGGCAAAACTCCGGTGTCTTTACTTCGGACGACGTGAAGATGGCGGAAGAAGGAGCTACGGAACTTCTTATTTACTATCCTTACCGGGCAAGTACGGAACTGGCCGAAAATGGCAACAAGATAACTTCTACCCTGTCTGTTGAGCAGGAACAAAGCCGTCCCGGCGATAGCCGTCATATTGGAAAGTATGGTTTTGCGTTTGCCAAGGCTACGGTCAGCAGTCCGGATATGCTTGCTAAGTTTACGTTGAACCATGCGATGGCGTATGTGAAGTTCAGTATCTCGTCCCAGGAGCTTTCTACGTACAAACTCAAGAGTGTCTCTTTATATGACAAGGAGACAAAAACTCCTCTTTCCGGTGTATTCACAGCAGATTTGGATACGGACGAACTGACCTACGGTACGGATGTGAAACCGTATGCCACTGTTTCACTGACTACTCCCGAACTGCTCGCTTCCGCACAGGATATATACCTGACTACGTATCCTGCTGATTTGAGCGGCAAAGAAGTGTACATTGTCATCACTCTGGAGAATGACCAGCAGACTGTTACAATTCCTATTCTCAAAGAAGGAAAGCAACTGAAAGCCAATGCTGTCAATACGATTGCTGTCAACAACCTGAAACTTTCGGATAATTCCTGCGAATGGTACGAGCCGGTAGAGACACGTCTGCTGGCAGGAGGATGGGCTTATGGCGAGTCCAACTGTCTGTTGACGAATATTTCTACCAGTGGCGTGAGCAATACGATGAGTGTGAAAGCACGTGGTAACTTTATGGAAGTGGAAGAACCCAAGTATGCCAAAACTATTCTGGGTTGCGATTTGAACGTTAATCATAAGATGATTGCCGTGAATGGCTCTACTACGGACATCTCTCCTATTGGCAGTGATTACAATATTACGATCAACACCTATAAAGTAAGTGGAGGCTATGACGGCGGTTGCGGTCAGGTGGCTATCTATGGAGCGGATCAGACTACCGTCATCTGGAGTTTTATTATCTGGATGACCCCTACTCCGGCAGAACACCCTTATGGTAATACGGGATATGTAGTGTTGGATCGTAATCTGGGTACTTATATGACGTGCGAAGGAGACAACTGGAAGCAAAACGGTGTTTACTTCCAATGGGGACGTCCTACGCCGGTCGGCTGGTCGGGAACCGTGGGTACTAATATACCTACCGAAGCCACCAACGTCCGATTCTCTATAGAAAATCCCCGTGCATTGCTTTATACCAATAATGTAGAGAATACAAAATCCGACTGGTATCTGGGCGCATGGACCGGTGCACGTACCGATCGTAAAGATGACTTCTGGGGTAACCCGAATGAATCGAGCACTTATCTCAATCCTTCTGACGGTCATAAATCTATTTATGATCCTTGTCCGAAAGGTTACCGGGTTGTATCTCCCCGCGTATTGGATGAGATAGAACAGAAAGGTGAATTTGTGAAACAGAGCGCAACTGCGGTATTTAAATATTGCTATGACGGTACGAATTACGCATATTGGCCGTTGGCAGGTTGTAAGTGGGGTTCCAACGGCGGTAATAATGGCAACAATACAGGATTGGATACCGCTAAGGGGGCCGCTTGTTATTGGTCTAACTCATCGGCAAGCAGTTATGGAAATGACAAGGATCAGGGAGCTACTTCTCTGTATTATAAAGTCTCCGATAAGACTTGGACACATTCCTCCGGTCGTTCCCATGCGTTCTCCGTGCGTTGTATGAAGGATGCCGAGAATCGTTGATTCTCTTCGTTGATTCTCTTCATTGAGAATATGAAATAGAATTCCCCGCTATATGAAAGTTTCTGCCTGTCTCCGGATACAAGGAACTTTCATATAACGGGGAATCTGTTCTGTTTTTAAGATATTCACGAAAAAAGGAAAGAAAGAAAAGAGCCAAACAGAAAATAAACTGCATGAACAATTGCAAGAATATACATTATATCTCTCTATTTTGTATTTATTTCCTTGAAATATGCACGATATGGTGTAATTAAACGCTCTGTTTGCCGTAATCAAACCCTCTGTTTGGTTTAAACAAACCGTCCGTTTGCTATAATCAAACCCTTCGTTTCTTTTAAAGGAAGCTAAACTTGGTTTTTGAAGAGGATATATTGAGCTACTTTGTCTTTTTCTATTGTTTCTTTATAAATAGCAATCTGATGCATCTCTTGTGAAATGATAGCTGTTTGTGCTTTTGAATGGCTACTTTTATTGCAACTTGTTTGCTAATAGTACCTATCTGGTGTTATTTGCGAAATCTGTAACTCTAAATGGAGGGCGTTTTTCATGAAGTGCAAGGAAACGGCTCGAATGATGAAGAGCAGGACAGATAAAATATACAATTCTTCATGTTGGCACTTTTTTCAGCGATCAATGTCTTTCCTCTATAAGTATGTATCTCTCTTAAATCACCATATATGGTGAAAAGCATGATAGTATGCTTTTATACTATGCTATTTATGCGTAAATTCACTGTATATGGTGAATTAGCTTGTTTTTCTACTAAAAAGATTCTATCTTTGTGAGAAAGTCACTATATATGGTGAATTATGGATTTAATAGAGATAGGAAAACATATTCGCGAAAGGCGTAAAGAGTTGGGCTTGGATCAGGCTACGTTGGCAACTCTTGCAGGAATAGGGATTAACGCTTTGGTCCGCTTGGAACGTGGAAGTGGTAATCCCCGCTTCGATGTCCTTTTTAATGTCCTGAAAACTTTAGGACTTAGTATTCATATTCAATAATAGACACGCATATGAGTCGATCTGCCAAAGTCTATATAAAAGGTATTTATGCCGGTCTGTTAACAGAAATAGATCGTGAACACTATTCATTCTGTTATGATACGGACTATTATAATAATCCACAACTCCCAGCTGTCTCACTGACCATGCCCAAGACACAGCAGGAATATACCTCTTCCTATCTTTTCCCTGTCTTTTTTAATATGACATCTGAAGGGGATAATCGTATTATTCAAGCTAGAAACCTGCATATTGATGAAGAGGATGATTTTGGTATTCTTCTGGCTACTGCCCATACAGATACAATCGGAGCAATAACAGTTAAAAGAATATGATAATGGAAACAGATACTCATATTTGTCCCTCACTTTTACGGGAGACTGGCGGAGAAAGCGGATACTCACCCAAAGCCTTGAAACAGCTTTTTGACGGAGAAAATATATCTTGTGAATTGCCTTATAAGCATTTTGATGATAATGTCGGCATTGATATCTTCAATAACAATAGCAAACGCATATCTGTTTCAGGAGTCCAGATTAAGTATTCTTTAGTTGCCGATGACGGGATATTGCGATTAACCAAAGAGGGAGAACAGGGCGAATTCATATTAAAGCCTGTCCCTAATAATCTTCGTAACAAGGAGTTTTGCCCTGCCAACGAACATTTGACAATGCAGATAGCTGCGCAAGTATATGGGATTCCGACAGCTCCTAATGGATTATGCTTTTTTCAGGACGGAACCCCTGCTTATTTTGTACGACGTTTTGATTTGTCGGAGAAAGGAAAGTTACAAAAGGAGGATTTTGCTTCTTTAGCCGGGCTTACCAGGAAAAATGGAGGTTCCGATTATAAATATGATAATCTGGCTTATGAAGAGTTCGCAGGAATTATAGATAAATACAGTTCTGTGCCACAAGTAGATAAACTACGTTTCTTTGAACTTGTTTTATTCAATTTTGTCTATTCTAACGGCGACGCTCATTTAAAGAACTTTTCTTTATTGGAAGAGAAAAAAGGAAGATTCCGCCTATCTCCTGCATACGATTTATTGAATACTCATCTCCATATAAACGATGGTATCTTTGCCATGAGCAAAGGTCTGTTTGTTAATCCTGAATCGGATTATTTCGGTGCTGCATCGGCGGTTACAGGAAAAACATTCTATTATTTTGGTTTGAAAATAGGCCTACCCGAACGTTTGGTAAACTCTTGTCTGGAGAAATATACTAAGGTATATGAATTAACAGATAAACTGATTGAACATTCTTTCCTTTCTAAAGAACTGAAACAGCAATATAGACTTATGTATAAGTCAAGAATCGGGAGTTATCTTAGTGTTATTGAGTAATAATGTGCACATTATTACTCATTTTTTATAGTAAGATGAGCAAGACTCCCAAAAAGATTTTTCTAACATAAGAATCTATTCTTTTTGTCATTCTTCTTTTCTGTTCCGATAATTGGCCGGTGATGTTCCCAAATGCGCTTTTACGTATTTCCCGAAAAAGGACTGATTGGGGAAGTTGAATTCTTCCGCAATTTCCTTGATAGACTTTTCCGAACGTTTTAATCGGTATTTGATATGCTCCACGGCAGTTTCATTAATCAAATCCAACGGAGTCCTGCCACACGCCTGTTTGATGACTTTCGAGAAATGCTTCGGAGTGTAGCAAAGCTCGTTGGCAAAATAACTCACCGAACGGTGCATACCCTTGTCCTTCGATAACAGTTCCATGAACTTCCGCAAAATGTAATTCACCTGTTTGATGCCTTCTTTCGAACCTTCCGTATTGCCGGCGGCTTCCATTTCCTTATGAAGCTGCCCCAGCATTTCGCAAAAGATAGCAGAAAAGAGATATTGCATCACTTCTTTGTGGTAGCAATGAGGCTCATCGTTTATCTTGGCTATAATTAAATCCCGGTAGAATCCGAAGAAAGTTTTATCCTCCCCGTTGCCAACCGACTTCACCGGATTGTTGTGGATATGAATGGCAGTATTCCACGTTTCCTTTTCCATTTTAATAATACGTTGCAGGAAACGGGTAGAGAATCCGGCAAGCCTGACCTTATATTTAGGACTAAGCATCGTATGGCTGATAATCGTATTGGGCAGACCGAGCAGCAGCTCGCCCGCCTGCAACTTGTAGGTCCGGTAGTTGACGTCCAGCTGGATGCACCCTTCTATGCAAACCGCGATGAGAAAACAATTCAGTTTGATTGTATCATTACTATAAGGAGTCCCCTCCAGACTGTTGACTATCGCAAAGTCATCATCTATATAATCAAGGACGTGCTGACTGTCCTTAAAATCCTCTATATCCACCGTAATAATGTTCTCTTTTTCCATGTTCTTTCCTTTTTTACTTTTTGCAAAGTTGGTGAATAATCGGGAAAACAGAATGTCCCATATTTCTTCAGATTTGTTTGATATGTCGTTTATTGCCAAATAGTTAGCTATAATAAACGTAAATGGCGAGAATGGGACATTTATGGAGGGAAATTGGTCACTGTTGCCTTGTTCTTTTCTCCTACTTTTGTCCAGGATTTAACAAAAGACCAAAAGAGAAAGTATGATTACAGTAAGCAAAAAATGGATACGGCTGATAGGGATTGTCGGTTGTACAGTGTGGATGGCATCTTGCAAGCAGGCATCGGATGCGGGAGTGAAATCTTCTTCTTATGCAGTAATGCAGATAGAAGCGGTGGATAAGGAATTTTCTTCTTCCTATTCGGCGAGCATACGTGGGCGACAGGATATTGATATTTATCCGCAGGTGTCGGGAACGATTGAGAAACTCTGTGTGACCGAAGGGCAAAAAGTACGCCGCGGGCAATCGCTTTTCATTATCGACCAAGTGCCTTACAAGGCCGCACTGAAAACCGCCACTGCCAATGTGGAAGCAGCACGTGCCGCGCTGGGTACTGCCGAACTGACCTACAAGAGCAACAAAGAACTGTATGCGCAGAAAGTAGTTTCGGAATTCAGTCTGAAAACGGCCGAGAATTCTTATCTCACCGCCAAAGCTCAACTGTCGCAGGCCGAAGCCCAGGAGATCAGTGCCCGCAACAATCTCTCTTATACCGAAGTGAAAAGTCCCAGTGACGGAGTCGTAGGTGCATTGCCTTATCGTGCAGGCGCATTGGTAAGTGCCAATATGCCTTATCCGCTTACTACGGTCAGCGACAATTCGGATATGTATGTCTATTTCTCCATGACCGAGAATCAGTTGCTTGCCCTCACCCGCCAGTATGGCGACATGGACGAAGCTTTGAAGAACATGCCGGAAGTGGAATTGCGCCTCAATGATAATTCGGTTTATAATAAGAAAGGTGTCATCGAATCCATCAGCGGCGTCATCGACCGGCAAACGGGTACTGTGGTGGCGCGCGTGGTGTTTCCCAACGAATCGCGGTTGCTTCATAGCGGAGCCTCGGGCACGGTGGTAGTGCCAAGCATTTATAAAGACTGTATCGCCATTCCGCAGACGGCCACCGTGAAGATGCAGGATAAGACGATTGTATATAAGGTAGTGGACGGGAAGGCTGTCTCTACCCTGATAACAGTGGCCGAAAACAATGACGGGCGCGAATATGTGGTGCTGGACGGACTGAAAGCAGGTGATGAAATCGTATCGGAAGGCGCCGGACTGGTGCGTGAAGGCACGCAAGTTAAATAAGAAGGAGATTGATTATGAAAGGAAATGTGTTTATAAAACGGCCGGTGATGGCTATCTCCATCTCTGTCCTGATTCTGGCCATAGGGCTTATTTCGCTCTTCACGCTGCCGGTGGAGCAATATCCTGACATTGCGCCTCCAACGGTATATGTAACTGCCAGTTATACGGGTGCCGATGCCGAGGCAGTGATGAACAGTGTCATCATGCCACTGGAGGAGAGTATCAACGGTGTGGAAGACATGATGTATATCAGTTCCAGTGCTTCCAATGCAGGTCTGGCTATTATACAAGTTTATTTTAAGCAGGGCACAGACCCCGATATGGCGGCAGTCAACGTGCAAAACCGTGTGGCTAAAGCACAGGGATTGCTTCCGGCTGAAGTAACGAAAGTCGGCGTCAGCACAATGAAGCGGCAGACCAGCTTCTTGCAGATTGGCGCTTTGGTCTGCACGGACGGTCGATACGATCAGACGTTCCTTGCCAATTATCTGGACATCAATGTCATTCCCCAGATTAAACGTATCGAGGGAGTGGGAGACGTGATGGAGCTGGGCGATACATACAGTATGCGTATCTGGCTGAAACCGGAACGGATGGCGCAATACGGACTGGTTCCGTCGGACATTACCGCCATATTGGGTGAGCAGAACATCGAAGCTCCTACCGGTTCACTGGGCGAGAGTTCGAAGAATGTTTTCCAGTTTACAATGAAATATCGCGGACGCCTCAAAAGCGTGGAAGAATTCCGGAACACGGTTGTCCGTTCGCGGGAAGACGGTTCCATACTTCGCCTGCAAGATGTGGCAGAGGTGGAGTTGGGTACGATGACGTATAGTTTCCGCAGTGAAATGGACAGTCAGCCGGCCGTTCTTTATATGATATTCCAGACAGCCGGTTCCAATGCTACCGCTGTCAACAAAGAAATCACTGCGCAGATAGAGCGGATGGAGAAGAATCTGCCGGCAGGAACGGAGTTCGTCACGATGATGAGTTCCAATGACTTCCTTTTCGCTTCCATACACAACGTGGTGGAGACGCTGATTATCGCCATCATTCTGGTCATCCTCGTGGTCTATTTCTTCTTGCAGGATCTGAAGAGTACGCTGATTCCCTCCATCTCTATCATTGTGTCGTTGGTGGGTACGTTTGCCTGTCTGGTAGCTGCGGGCTTCAGTCTGAACATCCTGACACTGTTTGCGCTGGTGCTTGCCATCGGTACGGTGGTGGATGATGCCATTGTGGTGGTGGAGGCCGTGCAATCCAAGTTCGATGCCGGGTATAAGTCTCCTTACCTTGCCACGAAAGATGCAATGGGCGACGTGACGATGGCTATTGTCTCCTGTACCTGTGTATTTATGGCTGTGTTTATTCCTGTAACCTTCATGGGAGGTACTTCGGGCGTGTTTTATACGCAATTCGGTATCACGATGGCAACTGCCGTAGGTATTTCGATGATTTCGGCTTTGACGCTCTGTCCCGCTTTGTGCGCCATCATGATGCGTCCGTCGGACGGAACCAAGAGTGCCAAGAGCATCAACGGACGGGTACGTGCAGCTTACAATGCTTCGTTCAATGCCGTATTGGGTAAATATAAGAGAGGTGTGATGTTCTTCATCCGCCATCGCTGGATGGTGTGGACTTCACTGGCTGTTGCCGTTGCCTTGCTGGTTTACCTGATGAGTACCACTAAAACGGGACTTGTGCCGCAGGAAGACCAGGGTGTCATTATGGTGAATGTCAGCATTTCACCGGGAAGCACGCTCGAAGAAACCACGAAAGTGATGGACCGCCTGGAAAATATCCTGAAAGATACGCCCGAAATAGAACACTATGCCCGCGTAGCAGGATACGGACTGATATCCGGTCAGGGAACTTCGTACGGTACGATGATTATCCGCCTGAAAGACTGGAGCGAACGAAAGGGCAAGGAGCATAGCTCGGATGCTGTGGTGTCCCGCCTCAACGGACAATTCCAGTCTATAAAGGAAGCACAGATATTCAGCTTCCAGCCTGCCATGATTCCGGGTTACGGTATGGGTAACTCCCTCGAACTGAACCTTCAGGACATGACGGGTGGAGAACTGGCTACGTTCTATGAAGCGGCTATACAGTTCCTCGGTGCTTTGAACGAGCGTCCGGAGGTAGCGATGGCTTATACATCGTATGCTATCAACTTCCCGCAGATATCGGTGGAAGTGGACGCTGCCAAATGCAAGCGTGCGGGAATTTCGCCGAGTGCGGTGCTCGATGCGGTGGGCAGTTATTGCGGTGGCGCGTATATCTCCAACTATAACCAGTATGGTAAAGTATATCGTGTGATGATGCAGGCTTCGCCTGAATATCGTCTCGACGAGCAGGCGCTGAATAATATGTTTGTACGCAATGGTACGCAGATGGCTCCGGTGAGCCAGTTCGTGACGCTGAAGCAAGTGCTGGGACCGGAAACGGCCAACCGTTTCAATCTTTACAGCACCATCACCGCCAATGTGAATCCTGCCGACGGTTACTCCTCCGGCGAGGTGCAGAAAGTGATTGAAGAAGTGGCTGCACAGTCTTTGCCGGCAGGCTACGGCTATGAATATGGTGGTATGGCGCGCGAAGAAGCAAGTAGCGGCGGTGCGCAGACGGTTTTCATTTACGCCATCTGTATCTTCCTTATCTATCTGATTCTGGCCTGTCTTTACGAGAGTTTCCTCATACCGTTTGCCGTTATCTTCTCCGTGCCGTTCGGGCTGATGGGGTCGTTCCTTTTCGCCAAAATACTCGGGTTGGAGAATAATATCTATCTGCAGACGGGTGTGATTATGTTGATCGGTTTGCTGGCTAAGACGGCCATTCTGATTACGGAGTACGCCATAGAACGTCGCCGCAAGGGAATGGGTATCGTGGAGTCTGCCTACTCTGCCGCACAAGTCCGCTTGCGTCCTATCCTGATGACGGTGTTGACGATGATCTTCGGTATGCTTCCGCTGATGTTCTCCTCCGGTGCAGGTGCCAATGGTAACAGTTCGCTGGGTACGGGCGTCGTGGGCGGTATGGCAGTCGGGACACTGGCATTGCTCTTTGTCGTTCCGGTTTTCTACATCATCTTTGAGTTTTTGCAGGAGAAAATCCGTAAACCGATGGAAGAGGAACCAGATGTGCAGGTGCTTTTAGAGAAAGAAAAGAGTGAAGTTGAACGCGAACGTAAATAAATGAAAGAAAGAATGAAGAAGAATATCATCACATTAGTTGCCATCAGTCTGTCGTTGAGCGGTTGTGGCATCTATACCAAATATGAACCCGCCACTGTCGTTCCCGACGATCTGTACGGCGGGGAAGTGGTGACCGAAGACACTGCCGGTCTGGGTAATATGGACTGGCGGGAACTCTTCACCGACCCTTATCTGCAATCCCTCATCGAAGTGGGATTGCAGACCAATACCGATTATCAGTCCGCCCAGCTCCGTGTGGAAGAAGCACAGGCCGTACTTATGTCCGCCAAACTTGCTTTTCTGCCCGCTTTTGCTCTTGCTCCGCAGGGAACAGTGAGCAGTTTCGATACGCAGAAGGCTACGCAGGCTTATTCGTTGCCCGTTACTGCCAGTTGGGAGCTGGACGTTTTCGGGCGTATGCGCAACTCCAAGAAACAGGCGAAAGCACTTTATGCTCAAAGCGAAGATTACCGTCAGGCAGTCCGTACACAGTTGATAGCAGGTATAGCCAATACCTATTATACCCTATTGATGCTGGACGAACAACTCGACATCTCCCGTCAGACGGAAGAGGCATGGAAAGAAACCGTTGCGTCTACCCGTGCATTGATGAATGCGGGACTGGCAAACGAATCGGCTGTATCGCAGATGGAGGCTGCCTATTATCAGGTGCAGGGTTCGGTCCTCGATTTGCAGCAGCAGATCAGTCAGGTGGAGAATAGTCTTGCCTTATTATTGGCGGAGACGCCACGCAACTATGAGCGCGGTATATTGGCAAAGCAACAGTTTCCTGCTGACTTCTCGATAGGGATTCCTGTCCGGATGCTTTCTTCCCGTCCGGACGTCCGCTCGGCAGAGCGGACGCTGGAAGCGGCGTTCTATGGCACCAATGCGGCACGTTCGGCTTTCTATCCTTCCATCACTTTGAGCGGGAGTGCCGGATGGACAAACTCCGCCGGGGCGATGATTATCAATCCGGGCAAGTTTCTCGCGTCGGCGGTAGGTTCGCTTACGCAGCCGCTCTTTAACAGAGGACAGGTGGTGGCACAATACCGCATTGCCCGTGCGCAACAGGAAGAAGCGGCGCTCGGTTTTCAGCAAACGTTGCTCAATGCCGGTAGTGAGGTGAATGATGCGTTGATTGCCTATCAAACCAGTCAGGGAAAAAGAATCTTGCTGGATAAACAGATCACTTCCCTGCAAACGGCTCTGCGAAGCACTACTCTGTTGATGGAGCATGGTAATACAACCTATCTGGAAGTGCTTACCTCCCGGCAGTCGTTGCTTAGTGCGCAACTGTCGCAGACGGCCAATCATTTTACTGAAATACAAAGTTTAATTAACCTATACCGTGCTTTAGGAGGAGGTCAGGAATAAACTGTATCATACTCTCTGTTTTCTAATTTAATGAAAGAAGGGCTGCCGGAGAAGTGATTCTGTGGCAGCCCGTTTGTTGGTCATATATGCCCAACACATTGAATCTATATGTCCAATACACACGGTATATATAGCTTGCAAGTAGCTGATAAACAGCGTTATTCTACCAGACTTTTCGCTCTTTCCAATGCTACGTTGATATTCGGGCAGATATTCTCTTTTCCCAGCAACTCGTAGAATCCGGCTTTTTCCAGTACATTATGCACGTTCTCGTTGACTCCCGAAAGAATAATGGTAGTCTTTTCCTTCTGCGACATTTCGCAGAGAGCAGTCAGGTTATGAATACCTGTGGAGTCGATAAACGGAACTTTGCGCATACGGATGATACGTACTTTCGGGCGGTCTCCCAGTTGTGTCATTGTTTCTTCAAACTTGGTAGCGATGCCGAAGAAATAAGGGCCGTTGATTTCGTATACCTCTATACCTTTGGGAATCATCAGGTTTTCTTCGTGTACGGTAATATCCGATTCTTTGTTCGGGTCAATCTCATCGGTAATCACCGAGATTTCGGTAGTCTCCATGACACGTTTCATAAAGAGGACGCAGGCAATCACCAATCCTACCTCGATAGCGACAGTCAGGTCGAAGATAACGGTCAGGAAGAACGTGATAAGCAGTACGGTAACGTCCGATTTCGGATTCTTCAGTAAAGCTCTGAATACACGCCATCCGCTCATGTTGTAAGATACGATGACCAGTACTCCGGCAAGGCATGCCATCGGGATATATTGTGCGAGTGGCATCAGGAAGAGCAGAATCAACAGTAATACTACTGCATGAATGATTCCGGCTATCGGTGTCTTACCTCCGTTGTTGATATTCGTCATGGTACGGGCGATAGCTCCGGTGGCAGGAATACCTCCGAACAGAGGAGCTATGATATTGGCAGCTCCCTGTGCAATCAGTTCTGTATTGGAATCGTGGCGGTCGCCTATCACACCGTCGGCTACCGTGGCAGACAGCAGCGACTCGATAGCTCCCAATACGGCAATGGTGATAGCCACCGGAAACAGTTCCCTGATAGCTTCCCAATCCAACGCAGGCACAACGGCATCGGGCAACTCCGATTTGATGGTGAAGCGGTCGCCGATTGTCTGGATGCAGTCGATCCCTCCGAAAGTTTTCATCAGGTAAACGGCTACCGTGACTACGATGATGGCAATCAGCGAGCCGGGAATTTTCTTTGAGAACTTCGGAGTGATGGCGATAATAATAATGCTGACAATACTAACGATGGTATTCCACCAGTTGATCGTGTCGAAGTGTCGGAAATAAATCAGCCACTTCCCGACGAAGTCTCCCGGCACTTTCTCGTCTCCGAAAGATAAACCGAAAATATCGGCAATCTGGGTCGTGAAAATAGTGACGGCGATACCGCTGGTAAATCCGACGATGATAGGATAAGGAATGAATTTGATGACAGCTCCCAGCTTGAACACTCCTAATAATACAAGGAGTACGCCCGCCATTAGCGTGGCTACAATCAGTCCGGCCTCGCCGTATTGTTGTATGATGCCATAGATAATGACGATAAATGCTCCCGTAGGACCGCCGATCTGGACTTTGCTGCCTCCCAACAGGGAAATGATGAATCCCGCAATGATAGCGGTGATAATACCTTTTTCGGGCGAAACTCCCGAAGCGATACCGAAAGCGATAGCCAGTGGAAGCGCTACGATACCTACGATGATGCCGGCCATCAGGTCCGCCATAAACGTTTCTTTCGAATAATTCTTTAGACAAGAAACCAGTTTGGGTTTAAATTCAAATAGCTTCATTTTTAGATGTTATTATACGTGTACTCTGTACTTTTTTGCAAAGTAGAGGTTGCAAAATTAGATAAAATAATCGAAATAAGTATGTTTTTGAACATACTATTTGTCTGTTGATAGATTTCATCAATGAGGTGATAGTTTTTATTCATTAAGAAAAGGTGGTTTATTGTGAACAAATCGTTTATATTTGCGTTATAAATAGTACGACAAGTTACGTTTGGTAATCAACCAATTTAAAATATATATAGAATTATGGCTAAGAGTATTAAAGGAACTCAAACAGAGAAAAATCTGTTGACTTCATTCGCAGGAGAATCACAGGCTAGAATGCGTTACACTTATTTCGCAAGTGCAGCTAAAAAAGAAGGCTACGAACAAATTGCGGCTATTTTCACTGAAACTGCCGATCAGGAAAAAGAACATGCAAAACGTATGTTTAAGTTCCTCGAAGGCGGTATGGTAGAAATCACTGCCAGCTATCCGGCCGGTGTAATTGGTAATACACTTGAAAATCTTCGCGCTGCCGCAGCGGGTGAACATGAAGAATGGTCACTGGATTATCCTCACTTTGCCGACGTGGCAGAACAGGAAGGTTTCCCGATGATTGCTGCTATGTACCGCAATATCTCCATCGCAGAAAAAGGTCACGAAGAAAGATATCTTGCCTTCGTAAATAACATCGAAAATATGACTGTATTCGCTAAAGAAGGCGAAGTGGTATGGCAATGCCGTAACTGCGGTTACATTGAAATCGGTAAGGAAGCTCCTGAAGTTTGCCCGGCATGTCTGCATCCACAGGCTTATTTCGAGGTGAAGAAGGAAAACTATTAATCTACGGATGAATTAGATAGAGGGGATATATCCATTAGGTATATCCTCTTTATATGTTACTATGGAAATCATATTATACGATTCAGAAATAAAAAGATTAAAACTCTCCAAGTTTCAAATGGATTATCTATCTTTGCTACAAATTGCAGTTGTATGTCATCAAGAAGAACTAATAAACTTGTAGTTCCCTTTGTAAAGTGGGTTGGAGGAAAGAGGCAGATACTTTCAGAAATTGAAAAGTATTTGCCTTCAAAATTTGCAACTTACTACGAGCCTTTTATTGGTGGAGGAGCGTTACTTTTTCATATACAGCCAAAAAATGCCATTATCAATGATTTTAATGCTGAATTAATAAACCTTTATACTGTAATAAAAGAAAATCCATTAGAACTGATAGCGGATTTGAAAAAACATAAAAATGAAGCAGACTATTTTTATGAGATTCGGAGTCTGGATAGAGATAGAGAGAAATTTTCGGCATTAACAAACATAGAAAGAGCTTCGCGAATTATATTTCTAAATAAAACTTGTTATAATGGTTTATTTCGAGTGAATAGCTCTGGGGAATTTAATACTCCTTTTGGTAGATATAAGAATCCTAATATAGTCAATGAGATAACTATAAAAGCTGTCTCCTTATATTTGAATAATTCCAATGTCTTAATAATGAATGGTGATTTCGAGGAGGCTTTACATAACGTTTCTAAAGGTGATTTCGTTTATCTCGATCCTCCTTATGATCCGTTATCAAACAGTTCTTCATTTACGGGATATACTCAGGGAGGATTTGATCGTACAGAACAAGAACGGTTGAGAAATGTTTGTGATTGGCTGCATGCAAAGAAGGCAAAGTTTCTCTTATCAAACTCATGTACTGATTTGATTCTTGATTTATATAAGAACTATAACATAACTGAAATAAAGGCCATTCGATCCATCAATTCAGATGCTGAAAAGAGGGGACAGGTCTCTGAAGTATTAATAAGAAATTATGAATAATGCAAGTAAGATAGACACTAATTGGACGAAAATTTTTAATAAATATCCTATTCTGCAAACTATAAAAGATGAAGGAAAGTATATTATAACAGCACAACAAATTAAAGAATTTTGGGAGCCTCGTTTGATGACTAAACACGATCATAGTGTCAATAGACCCCAGATATTTATAGATAATTCTTTGTCTATTTTGCCAATTACACGAGGAAGCTATATTATTGGTGCAATGGACTTGTATCATGATTTTGCATTATCTGATAGAGAGAAAGTCTTTGATAGTACAGATAGTATGCCTGTTTCTTCACCTGCATTTATTGAGTCTATTGATTTTAATAATATCACAAGTGAGGCTACGGCTATTAATAGCATATATGTTTCGGATATTCTCAGGGATTTCTTGAATGAACCGACCTTGTTGCCTACGGTAAATGGGCGAATGGGAGCTGGAAGTTTCTCATTTAGTGTCAATTGTTTGTCAGGTGAAGATACTTCTCTTTTAGTGGATGTAAGTAACTCACAGATAGAGATTGATGGAGGTTATGAAGGAACAAATTCTTTGTGTTTGATTGAAGCTAAAAGTTCTCTTTCTACAGATTTTTTGGTACGCCAACTTTACTATCCTTTTAGATTATGGACTAATAAGATAACTAAGCCTATCAGACCTGTATTTTTATTGTATAGTAATGGTACATATTATTTATTTGAATATGCTTTTGAAGAAATAGGTAATTATAATTCCTTAAAGAGAGTGCAATATAAAAAATATCGTATTGAGAACGATGTGATAACCTTACAGGATATACTTGAGATACCAAAGCGTATTCCAGTTGTCAAGGAACCGCAAATTCAATTCCCACAAGCAGATTCGTTGGAACGCATTATCAACCTTTGTGAAATTATGAATTCGGATAATAAAGCGTTTAATAAATATGGTATAGCAAAAATATATAGTTTTGATGAGCGCCAGTCAGATTATTATGCGAATGCAGGTGTTTATTTGGGTTTAATTCAGCGGTATAAAAAAGGGAGTATCTACAATTATAAACTATCGAATTTAGGGAAACAAATTTTTAAATTGCCATTGCGAAGCCGACATCTTCGGGTGGCAGAATTGATTCTTAGCCATAGTCCTTTTAGACAGACATTGAAGAGTTATATTGATAATGCTAATATCCCATCTAAAGAGGAGGTAATAGATATCATGAGGCATTGCGAACTTTACCGCATGTCTGAAAATTTATATTATCGCCGTTCCAGTACAGTGATTAGTTGGATAAATTGGGTACTTAATTTACGTACTGAATAAATTCGTATAATGCCCTTAAAATCATATTATAAATCATCGGATGGAGCATTTACTCTTTTACTTGGCGATTGTCGACAACTTTTGTCACAGTTTGATTTTCAATTTGATATGATTTTTGCTGATCCTCCTTATTTTCTTTCGAATGGAGGGATTTCTGTACAATCTGGTAAAATTGTTTGTGTAGATAAAGGAGATTGGGATCGTAGTTTTGGCAAAGAATCCATTGATAATTTTAATTATAAATGGATTGCTGATTGTCGTGACAAACTTAAAGATAATGGTACAATTTGGATATCAGGGACTTATCATAATATTTTTTCTGTAGCTAATCAGTTAACTGAACTTGGGTTTAAAATTCTTAACTGCATTACGTGGGTGAAAACTAACCCTCCTCCTAATATCTCGTGTCGTTATTTTACATACTCGGCAGAATACATTATTTGGGCTCGTAAAAATAATAATGTTTCTCATTATTATAATTATGATTTTATGAAAATGAGTAATGCTAATCATCAGATGACAGATGTTTGGAATTTGTCTGCTATTGAGGGATGGGAAAAGATACACGGTAAACATCCTACTCAAAAACCGATAAATTTATTAGCTAGGGTTATTGCAGCTAGTACTAGGCCTGGGGCATGGATATTAGATCCTTTTGCCGGTAGTAGTACTACTGGTGTCACGGCTAATCTTTTGAAACGTCGATTTCTTGGTATTGATATTGAACAAAAGTACCTTGAACTTAGTATTCTACGGAGAAAAGACTTGGATTTTCCTAAGGTTCGTGCAGATTTTCTTTCTAGGATTTACAGCATTAATGTTCATGCTATCTCTTTAGAAGATAAATAAAATTGAAGTAAAATACTTGAATTTACAATATTAGAAAAATAAATAGGATGGATAGTTCTTATATGGAAAAGGTACATTTACTGAATATCCCTGCTTAAAGATACAAAAAAGGCAACTGACTTGCAATGAGTTAGTTGCCTTAAATTTTCTTATTTTAGGAATATCCCTACCTATTTTTCGGATAGCCTTTTTTGTATTATCTATTGATTCCGGTAATCTTTGGGAGATACACCGTATTGCTTTAAAAACTCCCGATAGAAATAAGATTTATTAGAGAATCCACATTTAAACATAATCTCGGATACGGTCAACTTGGTTGTCCTTAATAACTTGGCTGCATATTCCAGTCTGATGCCTCGTACAAATTCACTCGGAGTCTTATCTATTATTTCTTTGAACTTCCGATATAAGGTAGCTTTGCTCACTCCTACAAATTCGGCAATAGAAGAAGGGCTTAATAACTCATCATCTATATTATTCTTTATGAAGTCTGTTACATTCTGTATTAACTCTTCGTCTTCCGGATGAAGAACAATCCCGTCTTTCACTTTCACAGAAGACATGCTGGAATTGAAATAGTCCTTTAAAAGCATTTGTCTCGACAGCAGATTCTCTATGGTGGATATCACCTGCCTCGGGTGAAATGGTTTGACGATATAAGCATCCGCACCATGGTTAAAGGCATTAATCTGGTCTTCTACAGAAGCCTTTGCCGATATTCCTATGATCGGAATATAACTTGTTTTCAAATCGGATTTCAATTTATTAATCAAGCTCAAGCCGTCCATATTGGGCATGACAATATCACTTATAATAATATCAGGATGATTATGTTCTATCTCTTTCAAAGCCTCCACGCCGTCTTTTGCTTCGTGTATCACATAATCAAAGAGGACATCTTTCAGCAGGTCTCTGATATTCTTTTCATCTTCCACTATCAGTATGACAGTATCTTTGCGAGGGGATAAGTGATCCTGCCCGTTCTTTTCTTTCTGCAACGAATCTTTTTCATCCGTTACAACAAGTGAATGATCGGATGGTAGAGAAGGAATCACGACTGAAAATTCAACACTTTTTCCCAGTTCACTATTTACACTTATCTGCCCGCCTAATAATTCAACCAGACTCTTGGTTAGATTTAAACCTATGCCATTGCTTACAGAGTTACCCAATTTGGGAGTATCAAATATCTTATACTTATCAAATATCTCTGCCATCTGTTGCTCGGTTAACCCCTTGCCGGAATTTCTTACGAGCAAGTATAAGGTTTTATCAGGCTCATTTTGTGATATTTCAACATGAATATATCCATAACGAGGAGTATATTTGAACGCATTCGACAGTAAATTGAATATAATTTTTTCCAAAGCATTGCGGTCGGAATAGATCTCTGACGTATCATGAGTCTCTACCTTGAAGTCTATTTTATTCTCTTTCAGGATATCCACATAATTGTTGGAAGCATATTCCATCAATGATTTTACGTTCACATTTTCAGGATGCAAATCCATATTGCTCGATTTAGTTTTACGAAACTCCATCAACTCACTAATCAGCTTCTGCATCCTTTCGGCATTATTCTTTATTATTTGGAGATATTTCTTTGTACTACCATCTACACCGTCCTGTTCCAACAAGTGCTGTGCAGGTGTATAAATCAAAGTTAGGGGGGTAAAGAATTCATGTGCCACATTGGTGAAGAAATTGAGCCGGGATTCATAAATCTTCTGTTCATGCCGTTTCTCTACCTGGGCTATAAGAACCTGGCGGCTTAACCGTATGCGATTTTTGATAACAGACTTTGTGATGTAGAAGATAATAATGCACAATATGGCATAGATAATCAATGCAGGAACACTAAGCCACCACGGATAACCTACTTTTATAGTTAAGCGATAAATGTTATTTCCCCATACTTTGTCGCCATTCGTGCTCTTCACTTCAAGCTGGTACTCACCCGGAGGAAGTTGGGTAAAGATAATATTCGGGTTATTACCCATCCCCACCCAATCATCCGAGTGGTTTTTCAAGCGATAAGCATATTCACAGTTTTCATTATTAATAAAGTCTTTGGCTATGAAATTGAAAGTCATGAATCTTTCTTCATAGCTAAGTTTTAACACTCCTTTTCTGATACGTTCATTAATGTCCTGTACCGTATTATATATCTTCAAACTACTTAATATAAGTGGAGGATTAAACTTGCGCAAATGTATATTTCGAGGATTGAAATAACTAAACCCGCTTACTCCTCCAAAGTACAAGAAATCACGATGATCCTTGAAGAAAGCTCCATCCGAGAATTCATCATTCTGCAATCCGTCATTCAAGGTATAATTATCTATTTTATTGTTTTTTACATTCAGGCTAGACAATCCCTGGTTGGTACTGATCCATATCTTTTCTTCGTGGTCTTTTAATATTCCATGAATTGTTTTATTATTCAATTTCTCGTCGGCATATTGTATCAGGCGAAAATCATTCTCCTCCTTTTTCAATTCGTTCAGTCCATAACTTGTTCCTATCCATATATTGGCATCATCACGCAGTAAGCACAATACATCATTATTGGTCAGTAAAATCCGACTGTCCATATCCTCCAATGATTTTATGCTGTTATCTTTCATGTTGATACAGTTCAAGCCTCCGCCACGTGTGCCAAACCATAACATATTGTTTTCCGGATCGGATGTAATGGCATAAACAACATCGTTATTCAATGAGATATTCTTATCCGACGAATTATATTGCCTGAATCCTTTAACGTGATAACGACCTTGCTCTCTGGAAATATTTATTTTGATTAAACCATATCCTGATGTTCCCACCCATAAAAGAGAATCATTGTTCGTAAAATAAATGTTGTACACAGCCTTGAAAGGCGGGTATTTGTCAGGTATCTCTAGCTTTTCCAATCGTCCCGTAGCAGCATTCAATATATTGATTCCGGTTCCTTCCGTTCCGATAAAAATGTCATTCGCTTTATTTCTCCTCAAGGCATAGACAGAATTGGAAATCAATCCTTTACTCTCATTCAGATAATCTGTCAATTCTTTCGTTGCAGGATTCAACAGTTTTATTCCGCTTCCTTTTGTTCCTATCAGAATATTACCATCTTCATCTTCACAAAAACATCTCACAGGGTGACTGGTGTGAACGGTTTCAAATAAAGAGTCGTAATGATAAAGTTGAATTAATCCTTGTCCGTCCGTTCCTATCCACAATATGTTCTGACTACCGGAATAAAGAGTGAAGACTGATAACTGACTGGATAGTTCGTTCAGGTAGGTAAAAGTATTCTTTTTTAAATCATAATGAATACATCCCCCTTCTATAAAGCTGACGTACATCTTGTTCTCTGCTAAAATAACCTGCGATACAGGTTTGCTACTATCCAGCTCAATGCATTGGGAAACTGTAAAGTCGGGATTTAAAAGGAAAAGTTTGTTGTCTTTGTTTAAGATAAATCTGTCTTTCGACAGAAATATCTTATCTACAGGCGTCTGTATGTCGACTGTGCGTAAATCACTCTGTTTTCCTCCGTTAACGAGTAGATTGTAAGTCAGATGCACGGTATTTCCATTATTTAAAAGGAAAAGCATACGATCGGAATCACTCACGGAATAATCCTTTATATGACTTGCAAAGTCTGTGTTAATCGGATTAAACTCATCTTCAGAATCATTGTAGACAAAGAACCCCAGCCCCTTTATGAGGCAGATAATATCTCCTGCCGCACTCTTTCCTAAAATAAAAGACTTTTCCTGATTGGGTACTTTATTATCTGTTCTTAAATAATACCTTGTTATCTGACGGGTTCGTTTATCTAACCGATTGATTCCATTATCTGTTGCTATCCATAAACTGCCCTTACATTCGATAATCTGGCGGATAACGTTATTACTTATAGAATTCGGATTGTTTTTGCTATATCTGAATGTCGTAATTTCTCTTCCATTATATGCATTCAGTCCATCCCATGTCCCAATCCAGATTGTATGTTCTGCATCTTCCAAAATACAGTTTACTGAATTATTTGTCAGTCCGTTAACATTTGATATGTGTTTTGCCACATTAAAAGCATAAGACTTTGTGGAAGTGACAAATGCAATAATCAGAATAAAAAATAATTGTGCGTATAAGATGTTTCTCATGTAAATGAATGTTATTTATACGGTTAGGATAATAGCAAATATAAGGAATTTATTTTATTCCGCGCATATTTTCATCGGTAACGGAGGACTTATACAATTGTGGAATAGTCAAAATTACAAACGATAATCTACGATTTCACCGTCAACAATCAATTTACCATGTTTCTTTGTTTTTTTAGCGGAAGCAGGAATACAAACAATAGTTACGGCATTGTCCGGGTTCAGGATAATGCTTGTTTCGCCGGTACAATTTTTCTTTATGTATTTTTTGGATACCAGATCGTACAAGTCCGTAGGTTCCGTAAAGTGTTGATTCAAGGTTACCTCTTTGGCTTCAAAGTAAGGATTGAATAAAAGGTAAGTAGGATATTTTCTTGTGGAATAAAAATCTGTGGCATTACAATCCAGTTGAAGAATACATTCCACATTAGTAGTATCTACAATAGAGGCTAGCATACCCACCCAGGCCGAGCCATACAAGCAAATATCTGTAGCTGAAGACATGGTTTTTACTTGATCCCCAATAGCATAGGGACCCTCATCGGACAATAATCCCTGGAACGGTTCAAAGTGATTGCCATGATACAAATCCTTCCTCAATCCTTCATAACAAATGACGTGTTGAGGATCACCTTCCCAGATAGAACTTGACTGACGGTTGCGGGGGTGCTCGTCTGCATAAAATAAGCGGCAGGCGTTTGCCAGGTTCAGCATCCACTTGCCTATTGTGGAAGCATAAGCCGGGTTGTATTTTACAATTGGGACAAGTGCGGCAGCTTGTGAAAAGGTGTTCATGGCAAAAGCATATTGTTCATCCTTTTTTTGTCCTACCAATCCGTGTACGTCGTATTTGTTCCAACGCTCACACATCACTCCCCATCCGTCACGGTCTGAATTATTACCGTCGAAGCACCAGTTCAGCATTTTCAGCTCATCATAAGCAGTTCCAAGTTCTGCATTCATGCGCACTGCCAGATAAGCCCCATAGGGCATCATTATCTCATAGAAAGTACCTTCTTTCTGGGGACGGTTTTGCAAGAATGCCATGCATTGGCGTGTAGCATTCAGATACTTTTTATCTCCGTATTTAATCCAGGAGATGTATTGCAACCAAGCAAGTCCTGCGGCTGCATCCGGTTCACGCCATACTTTATTATAGTACCCTTTACGGTTCTTAAAGTTGAAGGCGGTGAAGTTGAAGTCCGGATATTCTCTACCTTCACTCAAGTCTTGAATAGCAGCATACCAATTGTCGACAGTGATCTTCATCGGCTCCTGCATCTCTGTTTTTTGAGGATATAAATCTACCAGCATCGAATAAGCCATTGCCGGCCATATCTCATACCAGAAACTTTCTCCGGCTTTCCTGTCGAGTCCGTTCAATATAAGATTGGTTCCATTCTTCTTGTTGAAGAATTGCCGTATCATTGATACATAATCTTTTCCGTCATCATTGCTTTTGTCTACTCCTATCAGACTTGCACTAATGAGTGAGCCCATAGTGGGAAGAGATTCATAAGAATTTCCTCCTAACCGTCTTTTATCTACGTAGCTTGGAAGTCCGAAAGTGCGGAATGGAAAGTTTACTTGCGAATCGTCCCACCAGATAAGAGGTAAGTTCTGTCCTTTGGCGTTGAAATCGTAAAATAGTCTGTCCTGTTTCGTGGCTATATCTTTCCAGTTTTTCATTTTATAGGGGAAAGGTACATTGGGCATATACTGTACTAAGCGGATCTCTTTTTGTTCTATCGGCTTTTGTGCCGGCAGGTTGTTGAGAAAGAAAAAACCTGCTACGAGAAATAATAATGTCTTTTTCATGGTCAGTTGGTTGTTAAAAAAGGGCGGATTATAAAATCCGCCCCCTCATTTTATTCATATTAAAAACCCGGATTTTGGGAAAGAATATTGTTGCTCTTATCCCTTTCACCTTGCGGTATCGGAAACAGATAATCTCTGTCGTCCCTAAAATTGGCACCTTTCGATGTATTATATTTGGTTGCATAAGCACGCATAACGGTTCCGAAACGTTTTTGTCTCATCAGGTCATCCCGTCTCCATCCTTCCATTGCCAATTCACAACGACGTTCCTTCCAGATGATTTCTTTCAGGCGCTCTTGGTCGGTTTCTGTTATGTCGGGCAGTGTATTAGTTGTTGTAGCAGGAATATACGCCTGTTGATCTCTTCTCGGATCTATCGGATTAGTTTTGCGGGCTCTTTCTCTTACATCATTCAGGTAAGGAAGTGCAAGCCCTGGTTTTCCATTTTCGTTTAATACTTCGGCATACATCAAGAGAACATCGGAATAACGGATTAAACGAATGTTGTAACTAATCATCCAGACGTCGAAACCTGTTTTTTCTACTGCTGGCACAGTCATCTTGTAATCATGATAACCGCTTGGAGATTCAGCATTGTCCTGCGCTTCAGTATCACCTTTATATCTATCACCAGTTTGTGTGAATACATAAGTAATACGTGGGTCATCTGCGTCAAAGGCATCATGGAGATCTTGGGTTGGTACGTGAAATCCATATCCTTGATAACCGGAGATGCGTCTGCTTGTGAAGAAGTGAGGGACATTGGTACCTGTGGCTATGTTTTTGTCATATACTTTGTTGGCAATCTCAAATACTGATTCCGAACTGTTTTCATATTCAGTGCGCCAGTTCATGCCGTAATCACTCAACAATGTATAGTCTTTGTCCACTTCAATAATATCATGAAGTACCGTTTCGGCAGAGGTAAAATCACCTTTGAACATGTATGTTTTAGCAAGCATTGTTTTAGCAAAGCCACGTGTTGCACGATAAGCATCACCTTCAGAGTAATCTCCTTTTGCAGGAAGTGCGGAGGCATCGGTTAAATCATTCACAATACATTCATATACCTTCTCCAATGGGGAGCGGGGTATTTGCAGTATTTCAGCGGGTTGCATCGGCGTAGTGATTAGAGGCACTTCTCCGAATGTAGTGACCAGACAATAGTACCCGAATGCTCTCAATGCTTTAGCCTCGTTTGCATAACGTTTCAATAGTTCTTCGTTTCCTATTGCATCAGGAGCATAATAAATCACATCGTTACAGCGATTGATTAATCTGTACAGAATCTCCCAACGACGTCCTACTTCACCATTGGTTGTGTAGATCGTAAAGTCGGACAAGTCGCGTACTTCGGCACGGTCACCGTCATTTCCTCCTCCTTTTAGAGCATCATCGGTGCTGCAATCACCCACAAAATAATGATTTAATGCATATTCATTCCAAGTTGTACGTAATTGAAGATAAGCTCCAGTCAAGGCTTGTTCAATATCGCTTTCCTTCTGATAATAATTATCGCTTGTGGTTTTACCATAACTTGGTTCGTCGAGAGAGCAGCTATACAACCCCACTCCGGCAAGAGCCCAGCATATTATAAATAATATTTTTCTCATAATGTAATGTCTTTTTAGCTAGATTTAAAATTGCAAATTAACTCCAAAAGTGAATGTACGTGAAGACGGATAACGTGTAGTATCCACTCCCATATCCAATGGGTTATTGATACCCAGTTCCGGATCAAGTCCGGAATAACCGGTTAAAGTAAATATATTCTGACCGCTCACATAGAATCTACAACTTGAAAACAGTTTGCTCTTCTGGCAAATGTGACTCGGCAGTGTATAACCTATTTGCATATTCTGCAAACGCAGGTAAGAACCGTTCTCCACATAGAAAGAAGAACCTCTCATATTATTGTTAGAGTCAGAGTTGGTTATGCGTGGATATACAGCATCCAAATCCCCGTCTTTTGTCCATGCTTTTGTGTAAGCATCCGCCAACGCATTCTGGCGTCCTGCTGAAGCAAGGCTTCCTTTAGCAACGTTCCAGATGTCATTTCCAATAGTTCCCTGGAATGCCATACTTACATCAAAGTTCTTATAACTGAATCCTAAGTTGAAACCATAAATGAGGTCCGGATTAGGATCACCGATAAAAGTACGGTCATCATCATCATTCAATTCGCCTGATTCTCCTAATTTGGCAAACTTAAAATCACCCGGTTGTGCATTAGGCTGAATCTTGGTACCATTCTTATCCACATAATTGTCTATCTCTTCCTGATTCTGGAATATTCCTATTTGTTTGTACCCCCAGAAACGTCCGATAGGACCTCCTACATACGTACGGCTAGTATTTCCACTCAAATATTCCGATGTAAGTTTGGTTACCTCTGTCTTATAAGTAGACATGTTCAGCCCTACATTGTAATTAAAGTCTTTTCCTATCTGGTTACGGTAGTTGACTACTATTTCGAAACCGGTATTCTTCAAGTCTCCTGCATTGAAGAAGGGGCTGTTAGGGAAGGCGCCAAAAGAAGGAATAGGCATATTCAGCAACATGTCACTTGTTTTCTTTACATAAAAGTCCATACTTACATCAAGGCTGTTTTTAAAGAAAGACATATCTAAACCGACATTGGTTTGCTGGCTGGTTTCCCATTTAATATCTGCATTTCCCACATAAGTCGGGACGTAACCTTGTGAGTATCCGTTTCCAAAGTACCATTGATTTTCATTATTGGTACCAATCAACGTAAGAGGTGCGTCTCTGTCGATTCGTTGGTTACCATTCTGTCCCCAACCTACACGCAGTTTTAAATTGGAAATTGTATTTTCAATGTTCAGGTTCTTAAAGAATTCTTCATTGCTCACTCTCCAACCTAATGAAACTGATGGGAAATAGCCCCAACGGTTACGTTTGGCAAATCTTGAAGAACCATCGGCACGGAAATTGACTGTAGCAAGGTATCTGTCATCATATACATAGTTGATACGTCCCAGGTACGACAACATAGAAGATGTTTCTTTACCTCCCGAGGTGTTATCTCCGGCTGTTTGTGCATCAAGTATCTGATAGATTTCATCGTTACCTAAAGCCTTTCTCTTAAATGCATTAATGCCTTCGCTGCTGTTCTTCTCATAAGTCATGGCAACCATTGCATCCAATTTATGCCTGCCTATTGTCGTGTTGTAATTAAGGCGTTGTTCCACCTGATAATTAGAAGTAACAGCGCTATTATTATTCAATTGAGTTTCTTTATTATATTTACTTTCCTGATTCGCTAAGTTATCTTCCGAAAAAGTAGACGAATAGACAGGACGGAAGTCTTTGAAAGTATCATGGTATCTTTCGAAACTATACTGTACCCGATAGCTCAATCCTTTATACAATTTGATTTGGGCAAACACATTACCAAATACATTGAATATGTCATTGTATCTATTAGGAAGTTCGAGCATGGCTACCGGATTAGGGTCGTAAGACCACTCGGTAGGCGCATATTTGTTATATTCGTAATTTTCAGAAGACGGATCTACCAACGGGCTGATAACAGGGGTAAAAGGATCAGCTTTTTGAATGAAATCGAATGAAGGAATTGCTCCTGCGTCACGTTTTCTTATCTTTGCCAGATTGACATTGGCGCCAACAGTGATAAATTTGTTGATATCATATTCAAGATTCGCCTTAAGTGAAAGTCTCTTGAATTCAGTAGTGATAATCGCACCCTGATCGTCTACATATCCTAAACTTAAAGAAGATCTCGAATTATCTGTCCCCTTACGGATGCTTAGATTATAGTTCTGGTTGAAAGCTGTACGGGTTACTTCATTCCACCAGTTGGTATTATAGCCTTTCTGATACTGATTGGTAAACTTATCCTTCATTGAGTTTTGAAAGCTTGCATCGTTTTCATACGCTTTCATGATGAAGTTGTAGTATTGGTCGCTGTTCATCATGTTCAATGCTTTATAACTGTTTTTTACACCTACATAAGCATCTAATGTTACAGTCGTTTCACCTTTCACCCCTCCCTTGGTAGTAATGAGGATTACTCCATTAGAACCTCTCGAACCATAGATAGCGCAGGCTGAAGCATCTTTTAATACTTCCATACGTTCAATATCAGATGGATTCAGGCTGCTGATGTTATCCATGAACTGTCCATCAACTACATACAATGGATTGTTGTCATTGACGGTCCCTAAACCTCTCACGCGGATCACTGCATCCGATCCCGGCTGGCCGGAACTGGCGGCAACAAATACGCCGGCTGCCTTACCTGTTAGTAGTTCGGATGCATTGGACACTGCATAGTTCTTAATATCCTTACTACTTATAGAAGCCAAAGCACCGGTAAGGTCACTCTTTCTTTGAGTACCGTAACCAATAACTACAACCTCATCCAATTTATTATCAGACACTAGATTTACATTGTACGTTCCGCTATTTGTTACGTTTACAATTTCAGTTTTAAAACCGACATACGAGAATGAAACTTTATTTGACGATACTTTTAATGTATATTTACCGTCAAAATCAGTGATAGTACCATTGGTCGTTCCCACTTCAAGAACAGAAACTCCAATTAAAGCCTCTCCGGTATTACTGTCGTATACCACACCCGAAATACTCTTGGTTTGCTGTGCAAAGACATTTGTGCAAACAGCAAGAATAAGAATGAATAATAAATGCTTACTCATAGTTTATACACTTAGATTTAATTATATGAAATGATATTTTGTTTATTCGCAATAATCTTACCATCTTTCAGTTCTAATTCTGTTCCGGCGGGAAGTTCCACAATTACTCTTGCGTCGTTGGCCGGGATCTCAACGGAGCCATTTGTCTTTATATTTTTTGCTATATATTCTTTGGCAACAATATCAAACAAATCGCATGGTTGGGTAGCTTGATAAGTAATGGTTTTGGTCTCTTTATGAGGGTTATAATAGAGATAGACCGGATAAGGTTTCTCTGTATAGAAGTCTGTGACATTACAATCCAGCCGAAGAATACCTTCCACGTTCGTTTGACAAACAATGGCCCCCAAAATACCAACAGGAGAAGAACTGTAAACGCTGAACATGCTCTCCGTCGGATTACCTTTTATCCATTTGGGACCATCGCCGATTGCAACCGGACTAACCCCTTTTAATGATGCTTTTCCATAGTCATCCGTTTTTCGTAAACCTTCATAAGAAACATTATCATAAGTAATGTCCTTCAATTCAGGAGCCCATTGATGTGTTTCATCTATTTCCCCCGGATAGAACAAACGACATGCACTTGCATTGTTCAACATCCACTTGCCGATAGCTTTTGCATATTGAGGCTGATATTTCACCATCGGAATGAAAGGCCAGGCAGGTTTGATACTGTTCATGAGGAATGCATATCCTCCGCCGTCTGTGATACTTCCTTGCAGACCGCTTACATCATAGTCACCCCATTTTCCTACAATAATTCCCCAACCGGTTCTTCCCGTAGGGCTTTTACATCCGTCAAATACCCAATCAAGAAGTTTGGCTACATCATAGTTGGCTCCTTCTACTGCATTCAAATAGGCTGCCGTATAAACTCCGAGTGGTAAAAGGGCCTCGTAAAAACGGCTTTCTTTTTGGGCAAGCAGGGCTTCGATGGCACTTTTACTATGTTGCAGATAACGTGGATCGCCAAACTTATGATAAGCACACAACAATACATAAGCATGCCCACCGGCGGCGTCTTGTTGCAATGGAATATTATTAACCATTCCTTTCATTTGTGCATAGTCAAAATAAGAATAGTCGTAATTTCCATTCAATACAGAATCTGCTTTAACAAACTGCTCCGCAATACTTTTTTGTATCTTCTCTGCCCCGTCTACATTGGGGAAAACATCGCAAATAGCATAATATAAGGCATTGGGTAATACATCATACCACCAGTCGCGGCCATAGCCTCCTCCTAAAAGGGCTACTGACGGAGTCGTATTGTTCATGACTATATTCCAGCCGTTATCAGAGTTGAAATAATTCTGCACCATTTTTACATAGTTATATCCGTCTTGATTCGTCTTGTCAATCCCTACAAGGCCGGCACCAAGAATAGCTGCCAATGAGTTCAGACTTTCATGGAACTCTCCGTTATTGGCATTTTTTCCCTGACGAATATCTTTAATGGCAGTATATAAGCCAAATGTAGTCTGGTCCATATTTCTGCGGGCGTCATCTAACCAGATTAATGGTCCGACTTCGCTTTTATTATTCCAGTCAAAGATAAACTGGTCATACTTTTGGGCTTTTTGCTTCCAGTCCAGCATTTTATAAGTTTCAGGCATATCAGGCATAGAGTCTACCCTATGGATGGAAACCTGTTTTACCTTTTCACCAAAGTTATTTTCGTTGCCCGAGCAAGATGCCAGGAGACAAACGGTCATAAGTACAAAAACACCTTTACTTGTCATTTTCATGTTCAATAGTATCAGTTTGATTAGTAATATTCTTAGCTAAAGGATATGCCGCTAATTGTAATCCGGCAACAATCACCAGCGCATATTTCAATGCAAAATCCTGCGATACACAATAAGCAAGGAAGATAAACAGTAGTAAACCGAAAGCTCTTCCAAGGAAAAGGCCGAACTCATGGCTTAGGATATATGCATATTCGTTTCTATTCTCAATTTTTGCAACTGCATCAATTGTTCTCATCATAATGGGGAAGTAAGCCAGGTCGAACAAAGGCTGGAATATCACTTTGCAAAGGACGAAAAGGATCACTCCCGTAGCAGAGAAGAGAATACCGTTGAATAGTGTACCGGCAAAGAATACGATTAGTCCTCCTACAAATATTTTCAAACGGTCTTGCGGGCGGGCCATACGTCCTAATACATACACCAGGACAGCGGTCAGTGCTCCGCTAACTCCCTGAATCAATCCTAACGCTCCTTCTTCTCCTACCAGCTTCAATACCAATATAGCCGGTGCCGTTACTAAAAAACCTTGAACCATTCCTTTCAATGCGGCTAGCCACAGCATCTTTTTCCAAAGTATGTTGAAGCGGAAATAGAGGAAGTTCGTTTCTTTAGGGTTCTCGAATTTACCTTTCCACAGTGTCATGCAGGCGATAACGGTAATGACTACTGCTGCCATCGTAACTACACAGTAAGAGGTATTGATATTGAAGAGGAATCCGAAAACTTCTTTTCCATCTATCTGGCTGATAAATGCGCCTATAATTAAAGGAACACCGATGGAGGTAATAGAAAAGAAGAAAGACTCTAGTCCGAAGAAATAGTTACGGCTGTTGTCGTTGGTATTATAGAGAGCCAGCAGGTATCGGTTGGTCCAAAAGAAACCAGAAGCTGCTCCCATTAAAAAGCCGGCCAGACCAAGTTCGATGAAGCCAAGTGACTTGATGGTCATCATACCGAACATGGAAATGCCACTTACCAGGATTCCTACCGAATAAAGTGTCTTCACACTGTATTTCTTTAGCAGATAGCCGTTAACAAGAGAGGTAGTAATGATGCCTATATACATTGCCAGCTGATAAAAAGCAACCATCACCGGATCGCTCGTGTTCCTCATGATATAGGCTCCCACAAAGATTTCTACTATCGGTAGTACCAATGCATAAAGCATATTGGTAACCAACAGTGTTCTCATGTTAGGTTCCTGTTGCTTAAAGAACAGATATTCTTTTTTCAGTTTATTCATTACTTCTTTTGTGTCTGTTTTAATACGTTTAATATCTCTGAAATGGAAAGCTCTGCCTTACAAATCACTTCATCGCTTGCTCCATAATACATGGTTATCGTATCGCCGTCCACCAAATGCCCATTAGTGAAAACTACATTTCCGAAGAAACCTGTTTGCTCATAAGCGGCGATAGGTTCCATGATAGGTTCTTCGCTTCTTGCAATGACTTTCGACGGGTCATTTAAATCGAGTAATAAAGCCCCCAAGCAATAACGGTGATTAAAATCGGCTCCATGATAAATCTCCAGCCAGCCTTCTTCTGTCTTTATTGGAGCTGCCCCTGCCCCTACACGTGCGCAATCCCACATTCCGTCACGAGTGGTTGCCACACATTTGTGATTTCCCCAATGCAAGCGGTCGGGCGATTCTGCCAACCATATATAATTGCCACCAAGTTCGGGACTGCTCGGGCGATGAAGAGCGAAATACTTGTCACCTATCTTCTGTTCGAATAATGCACAATCTTTATTATGCGGTGGGAATATCATTCCATGCCGTGTATAGTTTTTCCAATCATTGGTGTGAATCAGTCCGACCCCTACAGCTACCGACGATACTTCTGTGAAAGTAAGGTAAAAACCATCTTCGGTTGTTGCAACACGGCAATCCTCAATACCGAATGCTTCCAGCTCTCCTTTTCCGAAAATAGGTGGAAATTCCGGTTCATCTTTGAAGTGAATACCGTCGGTACTTGAAACCAATCGTAAGTAAGACATCGTAGTCAGATAATTCTTTCCTTTGTAACCGATAACGCGTGGGTCTGAAGCATCCAAATCGGGATCATTCTTTAAAAACGAAACCACTTCTATTTTTCCTTTTTCATTATATATAGGAAAACTGATAATTCCTTCTTTCTGTATAGGTCTCTCTGCGACGCGCAAAAGTAACCAAATTTTGCCTTGATATTTGAAAACTCCGGGATTTAACAAACATGTAATTTCCATTCCGTTGATTCCCGCTTTTAAATCTTTTGGAGCCAGTAGGGGGTTCTGCTCACATCTTTTAGCTATATCCATAATATTTCGATTAGTGATTATTTCTGTGAACAAAAGTATGAGATGAGAGACAGGAAAGCGTTTACTATATTCTCAAAGAGGTGTACACATGCTCAAGAACATGTTTTAAGAGGATGATATTGGGGAATGATTTTAGAAGAGGCAGAGATATTCGTATTTATATGTTGTTACTATTTAAACATTTGATTTATAGATAAATATGCGGTGTATTGAAGTGTATTATATTCTCATAAGTGTATAGTATAGTTTCTTTGAGGAGTACAAGAGAAACATATAAAGATAAAAAAATAAGAGGCCAAACTCAAAAATATAATTTGAGGAAGCCTCTTGTTTTTTCTTTTTAATAAGAATAATACTGTAAATCCTATTTCTTCACGTGCGGATAATCTATCGTATAATGTAATCCGCGGCTTTCCTTACGCTCCATTGCTTGGCGCATAATCAGATAACCCACATTCACCATATTACGCAATTCGCAGATTTCTCTGGATGCTACGCTACGTTTGAACAGGCTTTCAGTCTCTTCGTAGATAATATCGAGTCTGTCCCAGGCACGTTTCAGACGGAGGTCGCTGCGGACAATACCTACATACGTACTCATAATCTGGTTCACTTCCTTCATGCTTTGCGTAATGAGCACCATTTCCTCCGGAGAGCGGGTTCCTTCATCGTTCCATTCGGGAATATCTTCGTTATAAGAATATTGATCGACAGTTTGCAGACTGTGTTTGGCGGCAGCATCGGCATATACGACTGCTTCTATCAAAGAATTTGAAGCCAGGCGGTTGCCTCCATGCAATCCTGTGCAGGAACATTCTCCCACGGCATAAAGACGTTCGATGGAAGATTGTCCGTCCAGGTCAACGAGGATACCTCCACAAAGATAGTGGGCGGCCGGGGCTACCGGGATATAATCTTTCGTGATGTCGATGCCGAGGCTAAGACATTTTTCGTAGATATTGGGGAAATGCTTCTTTGTTTCTTCGGGATCTTTGTGGGTGACATCCAGATATACATGGTCGTCTCCACGGTTCTTCATTTCGTTGTCGATGGCGCGTGCCACGATGTCACGGGGAGCGAGCGAAAGACGGGGGTCGTATTTCTGCATGAACTCCTTGCCATCCATTGTACGCAGTACGCCTCCGTAGCCGCGCATCGCTTCCGTTATCAGGAAGGAAGGACGATCTCCCGGATGATACAGGGCGGTAGGGTGAAACTGTACGAACTCCATATCCTTCACCGTACCTTTGGCACGATAAACCATTGCGATACCGTCTCCGGTAGCAACTAGCGGGTTGGTGGTTGTTTTATAAACAGCTCCTACTCCACCGGTAGCCATCAGCGTCACTTTAGCAAGATAGGTATCTACTTTTCCCGTTTTCGGATCGAGGATATAAGCACCATAACATTTGATATCCGGTGTCTGGCGGGTAACGGTTACCCCCAGATGATGCTGTGTCAGGATTTCAATGGCAAACTGGTTTTCGATTACCGTGATATTCGGATGCCGTTGTACGGCTTTAATCAGGCTGTCCTGAATTTCTGCTCCTGTATTATCTTTGTGGTGAAGAATACGGAATTCCGAGTGTCCGCCTTCGCGGTGTAAGTCAAATTCGCCTTTCTCGTTCTTGTCAAAATCCACTCCCCACTTAATCAGTTCTTCAATTTGTGCGGGAGCTTCGCGCACTACTTTTTCTACTGCGGCACGGTTACTGATCCAGTCGCCGGCAATCATTGTGTCTTCAATGTGCTTGTCGAAATTATCCACCAGAAGGTTGGTGACGGAGGCTACACCTCCCTGGGCGAAGTACGTATTGGCTTCTTCCAGCCCGCTTTTACAGATAAGAGCAACTTTACCTTTGTGCGCCACTTTCAGCGCAAAACTCATACCGGCAATTCCGGAACCGATAACGAGGAAATCGAATTTTCTTACCATAATCTTGTTATTTCTCACCGCAAAGCTACAAAATAAGTTACTTCGTTGTACTTTTCGTTGTCACTAATTCATAAAATTGCTACCTTGCAGGCAAAAATCTGACAAAATGAATCGAATTTTTCATGCCCGCATCGCCTGGTACCAATATTTCCTGTTGGTGGTGCTTACTGTAAATGCTGTTGGCGCATTGTGGTGCAAATATATCTTGGTAGCGGTACTGTTTATGCTGATGCTGATTGTAGTGATCGAACAGATTATACATACTACTTATACGTTGACTACAGACGGTAACCTGGAGGTTTCACGCGGCCGTTTTATTCGTAAGAAGGTTATTCCGCTTTCCGAAATCACCACAGTCAGGAAATACCATTCCATGAAGTTCGGCCGTTTCTCGGTGACGGATTATATCCTGATAGAATACGGAAAAGGAAAGTTTGTTTCGGTGATGCCTGTCAAGGAACAGGAATTTGCAGAACTACTCGAAAAGAGAATGTTTGAAAAGAAGATAAAAGAGTAACTGATTATATACTATGAAATATCAAGTGATTATCATCGGTGGCGGTCCTGCGGGATATACGGCTGCCGAAGCTGCCGGTAAAGGCGGTTTGAGCGTATTGCTTATCGAAAAGAATAGTCTGGGTGGCGTCTGTCTGAACGAAGGCTGTATTCCTACGAAAACATTGTTGTATTCGGCAAAGACTTATGACAGTGCAAAACATGCATCGAAGTATGCAGTCAATATCCCGGAAGTCTCTTTCGATTTGCCTAAGATAATAGCTCGTAAAAGTAAGGTAGTGCGTAAACTGGTGCTGGGAGTGAAAGCGAAGCTGACTGCCAACAATGTTACAATCGTATCGGGAGAAGCGCAGATCATTGATAAAAATACGGTTCGCTGCGGGGAGGAAATTTACGAAGGGGAGAACCTGATACTTTGTACAGGCTCGGAAACTTTCATTCCCCCTATTCCGGGAGTGGACGCGGTGAACTACTGGACGCACAGGGATGCTTTGGACAGTAAAGAATTGCCGGCTTCTTTGGCTATTGTTGGTGGCGGGGTAATCGGTATGGAGTTTGCGTCGTTCTTCAATAGTTTGGGAGTACAGGTGACGGTGGTTGAGATGATGGACGAAATCCTGGGTGGAATGGATAAGGAGCTTTCCGCTTTGCTCCGTGCAGAATATACAAAACGAGGTATTAAATTCCTGCTTAGTACGAGAGTGGTCGGCTTGTCGCAAACGGAAGAAGGGGCTGTTGTTTCTTATGAGAACGCGGAGGGAAACGGCAGTGTCATTGCAGAGAAGCTGTTGATGAGTGTCGGCCGTCGCCCGGTGACGAAAGGTTTCGGGCTCGAAAACCTGAATTTGGAGCAGACGGAGCGTGGTGCTATCAGAGTTAATGAAAAGATGCAGACTTCTGTGCCGGACGTGTATGTTTGTGGTGACCTGACAGGATTCTCTTTGCTCGCCCATACGGCTGTTCGTGAAGCGGAAGTTGCCGTACATTCCATCTTGGGAAAGGAAGATGCCATGAGTTATCGGGCTATTCCGGGCGTAGTCTATACCAATCCGGAGATTGCTGGAGTGGGTGAAACGGAGGAGTCGGCCTCAACGAAAGGAATCAATTATCAGGTTATCAAACTTCCGATGGCTTACTCCGGCCGTTTTGTGGCGGAGAATGAAGGCGTGAACGGAGTCTGCAAAGTATTGCTGGATGAACAGCAGCGGGTGATTGGCGCTCATGTGTTGGGAAATCCGGCTTCGGAGATTATCACTCTTGCGGGCACTGCCATTGAGCTCGGATTGACGGCAGCGCAATGGAAAAAGATTGTTTTCCCGCATCCTACGGTAGGAGAAATCTTCCGGGAAGCTCTATAAACGGATTCCGATATCTGACATCGTTCATTGATGAAGATACCTATCTGATTCATTGATGAGGGGGTATCTCACTGATAAATCGAATATATGATGAGAAAATATATAATCACTCCGGCCTTATTGGCAATAGTTTGTATGGTGATGTGTCATTGTACATTTAATCGTAAAGCGTCAGTTGCCGCCAATGAATATTTGATTCAGGGCGAATTGGCCAATCTTCCCGACAGCATTGTGATCGGCCTGTATGAGGAAGACGGAAGTATTCTCAACTGTGTATGGAGAGATACGCTTATGAATGGACAGTTCTCTTTCCGCGACACGGTTTCTACCACACGGAAAATGCTGATTATGTCTGATAATCGGGGCTTCCCGGGTACATGGCTGGAAGTGTGGATCGCACCGGGAGAATACATCGAAATCAAGGGGCAGGACAAACTGGTGAAAACATGGGAAGTAGTAAGCGATGTGCCGGAACAGCAGGAAGAAAACCGCTTTACGGCTTGCGCGATGGCCCAACAGAAAGAACTGATGCAATACATGGCAGCAGAATATGACTGGCAACGGATGATGTTCATAGACCATCCGGGCGACCGGGAGTTTGAAAGCCAGGCCTGGGCCAAAATAGATTCTATCCGGAAACTGTCAATGCCGTTGCAGCAGGAAATCTGGAAAAAGGAAATGGAATACATGGAAGAAGCGCCCGTCTCTCCGGTGTGGATGGACAGATTATTGTTATTTGCTTCCATGATGAAATATGAAACCATCATGCCTTATAAAGAAGAGGTAAAAAAACTCTATGCCCGAATGTCCGAAGCCGATAAACAAACAGATGACGGACAGGAGATTACAACCTATGTTTATCCTCCCACTACAGTAGGGATTGGAGATATGATGGTGGATGGAGACTTGTATGATGCGAATGATTCTCTCCGTCATATTTCCGAATTCAAAGGAAAATTCATCTTACTCGATTTCTGGAGTAGCGGGTGTGGTCCTTGCGTGGAGTCGATACCCGAAATGGAGAAGGTGATGGATCTGTATAAGGATAAAATGACTGTAATTAGTATTAGTGAGGACCCGAAAGCACGTTGGAAAGAGTATATCAAGACGAAAGGAATGGGCGGTAACCAGTGGAACGAACTTCGTAAAGGACGCACCGGTCTTGCCCTAAACTATCAGGTACGGGGTATCCCTCATTATGTATTGATTGCCCCTGATGGAAAAATTCAGGATGTATGGTCCGGCTATGGCTCCGGTTCGCTTCTTGGACAGGTAGAGAAAAACTTGAAATAGATATAGAGGTAAGATACTATCATTTGTTGATGTCATAAACTGTATTGTATGAAAAAAAGTCTTTTGTTGGTCGCCCTTTCAGTTTGTTTGTTGCCACTTTGGGGACAACAAAATTTCTCCCGGATAGATTCGCTTATCAAGAAGATGCTCCCCGAAGCATCCGAGGTCGGCATATCCGTCTACGATCTGACGGCTAAGAAATCGCTTTATAACTATCGTGCGGAGAAACTTTCCCGTCCTGCCTCTACCATGAAGCTGCTGACGGCTATTACCGCACTCTCCCGCCCCGAAGCCAACGAGCCTTTCCGCACGGAAGTATGGCACGATGGCGTGATAGAGCATGATACCTTGCAAGGCAACCTGTATGTAGTGGGCGGATTCGATCCTGAATTTAACAGCCAGTCGATGGATTCATTGATAGAAGAGGTAATCACTTTCCCTTTTTCGGTTATTAACGGGCAGGTCTATGGTGACGTTTCAATGAAAGACTCCCTTTATTGGGGCAGCGGATGGGCGTGGGACGATACACCTGCGGGTTATCAGCCTTATCTCTCTCCGCTGATGTTCTGCAAGGGGACTGTACAGGTTTCCGTAGTTCCATCCACGGTGCAGGGCGATACGGCAAGTGTTTCCTGCCAGCCTCTGTCTTCTTATTATACAGTGACGAATCAGACGAAAACACGTACCTCTTCTGCCGGGAAATTCTCTTTCACAAGAGACTGGCTGACGAATGGAAACAACCTCCTTATTTCGGGTAATGTCACTTCGATTCGAAAAGATGATGTCAACATCTATGATTCTCCCCGTTTCTTTATGCACACTTTCCTGGAACGCCTTCGTGGGAAAGGAATCACGACTCCCCAGTCGTATGGCTTTGCCGAATTACCTCGCGACAGTGTGAGAGTAGAGCGTATGGCTTGCTGGAACACTTCTGTGCAGAAAGTGCTGAACCAACTGATGAAAGAGAGTGATAACCTCAATGCGGAAGCATTTCTCTGTCGCCTGGGAGCGCAGGCTACGGGAAAGAAGCAAGTAGCTGCCGAAGATGGTATTGTCGAAATAATGAAGCTGATCCGCCGCTTGGGGCATGACCCGAAAGATTATAAGATTGCCGACGGTTGCGGACTGTCCAATTATAATTACCTCTCTCCTGCCCTGCTGGTGGACTTTCTAAAATATGCGTACTCGCAAACAGAAGTGTTTCAGATGTTGTATAAATCACTTCCCGTTGGTGGGGTGGACGGAACTTTGAAATTCCGGATGAAAGGTACTCCTGCTTTTCGGAATGTTCATGCCAAAACAGGCTCGTTTACGGCAATAAATGCGCTTGCAGGCTATCTGAAGATGAAGAACGGACATGAAGTGGCATTTGCCATTATGAACCAGAATGTACTTTCGGCGGCTAAAGCGAGAGCATTTCAGGATAAGGTGTGTGAGGTGATTATTGGGAAATAGGCTGATATGAATACATTAGCCCGTACAACCAAAGTGGAATTCCGTTGTTGAATCCGATTTCTATGTTGTCAAGAGGCAGGTACTATTTTCCATGGAGGGCTCTTTATTGATTCTTCTACAAAAGGACAATTGTATTCTCTAATAAGCAAAAATCGTAGGATTTTGTTTACCAGAGAATACAATTATACTTGTTTTGAATCGAATACTGTAAATTCTATACTCTATATTATATTTACTTTGAGTATTCAGCCCAATTAGTATTCTTCATATCGCCACTCTTAGCCAACTCTGCGTGCATACCAAGTGCAGCCTGAATAGCGTGTGGAGTCTGTGCCCGGTTACCGGCCAGTTTGAGGTAATCCCAAAGAAGCTGTTTGTAGTCAGGATGTGCACAGTTTTCGATGATGGCTTGTGCGCGTTCTTTCGGGCTCTTGCCACGAAGATCGGCAACACCTTGCTCGGTGATAACGATGTTGACATCGTGCTCCGTGTGGTCGTGGTGGGATACCATCGGTACGATCGCGCTGATCTTCCCTTCTTTGGCCACAGACGGACAAGTGAAGATAGAGATGTAAGCGTTGCGGGTAAAGTCTCCCGAACCACCGATACCGTTCATCATTTTTGTTCCGCCGATATGGGTAGAGTTTACGTTGCCGTACAGGTCAACTTCGATGGCTGTATTGATAGAAATGATACCGAGGCGGCGTACTATTTCCGGGCTGTTTGAGATTTCCGACGGACGGAGAACCAGTTTGTCGCGGAAGAAATCCATATCGTTGTAGATGCCTTCCAGACAGTCATTTGTAACAGTCAGTGAACAGGCGCTACCGAATTTGATGCGTCCTTCGCGAATCAATCCGATCACGGAATTCTGGATTACCTCTGTGTACATTTCGAATGCAGGAATCGTTTTATCACGTCCCAATGCACCGAGTACGGCGTTGGCGATGTTTCCTACACCCGATTGCAAAGGCAAGAAACTGGACGGGATAATACCGCGTTTCATGTCGGCTGCAAGGAAGTCGGCAACATTCTGGCCGATTTTGTCGGTCAACGGATCAGCGGCAGCGAAAGAACGCGCTTCGTCCGGCCAGTTGGTTTCCACTACGCCTATAATTTTTTTCGGGTCTACCTGAACGTAAGGCAGTCCGATACGGTCACTCGGTTTATAGATCGGTATTTCGCGGCGGTAAGGCGGGTCGAGCGGTTCGTATACGTCGTGCATACCCATACCGGATTTGCTGTGTGCGCTGTTCAACTCCACGATGATCTGGTCGGCAAGACGGCAGATGGTCGGGGCGATGCCGCCGGCGGCAGTCAGATAAATTTTTCCGTCCGGAGTTACTTCGCAGGCTTCGATGATGGCTACGTTCACTTTGCCCATGAACCCGTAGCGCACTTCCTGTGCCATTTGTGAGAGGTGTATGTCGTTGTAGGCAATCTCTCCGTTGTTCACAGCTTTGCGGAAGTCGGCGTTGGTAGTATAAGGAGCGCGGTAGCGGATGGCTTTGGCACGTGACAGTACGCCGTCACAGGATTCCCCTGTCGATGCGCCTGTGAAAATTCCTACTTGAAACGGGTTTCCTTTCGCATGTTCTGCTTCAGCAATTTTTGCGAGTTCGGCTGTTACAGCCTTGGCCGTTCCGGCGGGAGTAAATCCGCTTAGGCCGATGTTGTAGCCATGTTTGATTAGGCTTGCAGCTTCCGCTGCCGAAATACGATTGAGTGACATAAATAGTAAATTTCGTGTTAAATACAGTTGATATTTTTATTGATAATTAATTCTCTGTTTGTACGGCCTTGTACCAATGCTTGGCAATGACTCGTCACATAATGATTCGAAACTCAATGAGTTTACGGGCTCTCTCAATACTTCCGTTGAAGTATCTCTCCCCAGATAATAGCGCGGCGGGCTTCTTCTGCGGAGTGAATCGTGAAATCATGTTCGTTATCAGTTGATTCGGTGTGAGAGTTATAATGAGAACCTTGTTGGGAATTTCGTTTATCTTGCGCGGCACTGTTTGCCAGGGATGCGGAAACGGATATTTCTTCTTTTTTTCTTTTCTGCTGCGCCGCTGGTTTCGCCGTCTGTTTGGGAGACTGTTGCGGTGGCGTCTGTTTCAGGGGTTTAGGCTGGAATAATTCTTCCAGCGACTTGGGGCCACCCCATGCCTCGGGCATAGGAACTGCATCCGGAGCTACTTCAACGGGGGATGGCATCGGGGAAACGGGGCGTTTATTCTTAGCTTTTTTCGATTTACTATTCTTATTCACCTCTTTGAATATTCCCACAAGAATGACACCTGCTATCAAGAGAAATTTCAAAAAATCTTCCATTGTGTTTCACTGCTAATTAGTTATCTGCCAAAGTTACGTATTTTATCTGGTTCAGGCTAACATTTTATTATGAAAAAAGGGCAGCTTCACAGCTCCCCTTAATTTTTTTAACCTAAACCTTAACTATGAAAAAATCTAATGTTTCTTTCATTGCACAAATGTGAAAAATAAATTTAAATTTGCCAAGCATATCGCCTAAAAATGTTTATTCTCTTAACATAAATTACAAATTTGCTTGCCAAATCATAAGTTTTTGCGTTATTTTGATATCAATTCACTACTTATTGAAAGCGAAGCCGTATCTTTGCATCCGAATTTTTAAACTAAGATTTGAGTATGAACGAATTAACGGGAGCGGACTTTAAATCCGCAACTGAAATGAAGGATGACAACAAAAAGTTGTTTATCGAAACCTATGGCTGCCAGATGAACGTAGCCGACAGTGAGGTGATTGCCTCGGTGATGCAAATGGCGGGTTATTCCGTAGCCGAAACGCTGGAGGAAGCCGATGCCGTGTTTATGAATACCTGTTCCATCCGCGACAATGCGGAGCAGAAGATTCTGAATCGCCTGGAGTTTTTCCACTCGCTGAAGAAAAAGAAAAAGCATCTGATTGTAGGTGTATTGGGCTGTATGGCCGAACGGGTAAAGGATGATCTGATAACGAATCATCATGTAGACCTCGTTGTGGGGCCGGATGCTTACCTGACGTTGCCCGACCTGATTGCGGCCGTAGAAACCGGTGAAAAAGCAATCAATGTGGAACTATCTACTACCGAGACTTATCGGGATGTGATTCCGTCGCGTATCTGCGGCAATCATATTTCGGGTTTTGTATCCATCATGCGTGGCTGCAATAACTTCTGCACCTATTGTATCGTGCCCTATACTCGTGGACGCGAGCGCAGCCGTGACGTAGAAAGCATCCTGAATGAAGTGGCAGACCTCGTGGCGAAAGGCTATAAGGAAGTCACCCTGTTGGGGCAGAACGTCAACTCTTACCGTTTTGAAAGACCGACAGGCGAAGTGGTTACTTTCCCGATGTTGCTCCGAACAGTGGCCGAGGCTGCTCCGGGAGTGCGTATTCGTTTCACGACTTCCCATCCGAAGGATATGAGTGATGAAACGCTGGAAGTAATTGCGCAAGTTCCGAATGTGTGTAAACATATCCATCTGCCTGTGCAGAGCGGCAGTTCGCGTATTCTGAAACTGATGAACCGTAAGTATACCCGTGAGTGGTATCTGGACCGGGTGGCAGCCATCAAACGTATCATCCCCGATTGCGGACTGACTACCGATATTTTCTCCGGTTTTCATTCTGAAACGGAAGAGGATCATGCCTTGTCACTTTCGCTGATGGAAGAATGTGGATATGATGCCGCTTTTATGTTTAAATACTCCGAACGTCCGGGAACGTATGCATCGAAGCATCTTGAGGATAATGTGCCCGAAGAAGTGAAAGTCCGCCGGCTGAATGAGATTATTGCTTTGCAGAACCGTCTGTCTGCCGAATCCAACCAGCGTTGCATCGGTAAAACGTATGAGGTGCTTGTGGAAGGTGTTTCCAAGCGTTCGCGCGACCAGCTGTTCGGTCGTACGGAGCAGAACCGTGTGGTGGTGTTCGACAGAGGTACGCACCGTGTCGGTGATTTCGTCAACGTGCGTGTCACGGAGGCCAGCTCGGCTACGCTGAAAGGGGAAGAGGTTGCTGCGGATTAGTTTGTTGCAGAATTTTAGGACCGAACAAGTGTTGCGTGGATTAGCATAGACTATTCCATTTAATATACTTCTCACTGTAGAGGATGCGAAGGGCACAGAGTTAGAGAAAAGCTCTGTGTCCTTCGTGTTTTCTGCACTCTCCATATTCTTCATATCTTGCGTGCTCTCTCTATGGTGAGACTTACATCATCATGTGCCTTCTGATGGAGAACTTCACAATCGCCATCGCATTGATGGACGCGAATGGAATATCCATCGGCTCATGATGAGTATTATAGCTCACGAGCTTGAGATACCCTTCTTTTTCCGAACGATTCACGTACTTCACCGCCAGATACTCGTCTCCGTCAATCATAAACGACACCAGGTATATTTCCCCGTAAATGACATTATCGAAACTGCTGATTTCTTTATATCCGATAATGTCTCCCGATTTCAATATAGGGTACATGCTGTCTCCGTTGACGTAGACCGCCCCGTCGCAGACGGATATATTGGGAATCCATATTTTCCCCAGTGCATATTGCTGCTTGTTGGTGAATAATGTTTTCAGGTTCGCCGCCGCCGTAATATCGTATAATGTCACGCTACGGTCGTCTATAGGTTCTGGTGTTTTCGGATTGTGTATAATCTCCACTTCTCCTTTTACCAGTTCGCTTTCGCAAAATCTCGGCTGGTGTTTCGGATTCCCTTTTCCTAATAATAGCCAGTTGTAGTCCACCTTGTCTCCGAATTTGTCGAGTAACAGGCGGAAATCAATGCTGTTTCGTGCACCCCAGTTGGATACTGTGGCACGTGAGACTCCTAAATATTCAGCTAATTCGCTGTCGTTCTTGAAGTTTAGCACCTGTTTGGCACGCTTCACAATTCCTGTGACATCTAAAAATGTATCCATTTTATGATCGTTTATTTTTGATGTAAAAATTCATAAACTCGTTAATTGCTCATTGATAATCTGTTATCTACTTTTTGAAAGTTAATTTCCAAAATCTTTTGTTTTCTTTATGAAATCTGTTTTATATTTGTAGCAACGAAATCACAAATATATTTCAAAAATATAAATTTTAAATAGAAAAACCATGAGAAACAACAAAAAGTTTACGAAATGTTGCAAAATACCTCATTCACCGCCTTTTTAAGGAAACCGTGCCGGACGGGCAGAAGTAATAGTAAGCCTGCTTGCAGCGTCTATATATCTTGCATATAAGATCTATATATCCTGCGTGTAGCATCTATATACCCAATGTGCAGCCGATATATCTCCAATATACAGCAACTATATGTCCTGCGCGCCAGCGATATATCTTCAATATACAAACAAATATTTAAATATGAAAACTATAAAAACGGAAAAGCAATATGGAAACCATTATGAACAAATCTCTATGCATCTGCGGATGTTGCAAGCGGGAGCTTCCACAGGAAGCCTTTTATATGAACCAACGTACCCGTACTACGGACAACTACTGCAAAGAATGTCGTAAGGCAAACGCACGCAGACATCGCAATCAGGATAAAAGTATATTATTTGAAAACAAATCTGTTTCCTATCCGGTGATAACCGAGGTGAAGGACTACGCTTTGCGGATGTTCCTTATCCGTCATGCCCGGCAAGTGGTGTCGGACAGTATCCGCCGGAAGCAGGAAAAGGAAAAACTACGCGCACTATGGGAAGAATAAAACAGGGGTTGGATTATTTCCCCATGAGCACCAGTTTCATGCACGACCGTATAGTGCGTCGTGTCATGAAACGGGAAGGTGATGCCGCTTTTGCCACATTGGTAGAAACGCTGTCGTACATCTATGCCGGAAAAGGATATTATATCCCTGCCAGTGATGAGTTTTACGACGAACTGACGGACAGCCTTTACAATACGGATCTTGATGATGTGAAACGTATCATCGCCCTGGCCGTGGAGTGTGGACTGTTTGATTCCGGGCTTTTCCGGCAATACGGCATCCTGACTTCCGCCGATATCCAACGGCAGTATCTCTTTATCACCAAGCGGCGCAGCAGCTCGTTGATAGCCCCCGCCTACTGCCTGTTGGAAGCGGAAGAGCTTGCATCGTACCACACTTCTCCAAACAGCAAAAACAGTGCGGAGGATGCTGATAACAAAACAGGCTGTGATGTAACACCAACTGCTGATACTGTAACATCAACCACCGATTCTGCAACATCGGAAGCCGAAATGTCGACATTGGGTACACAAAACAAAGAAAAACAAATTAAAACAAACCAAAACAAATTAAACCACCTCTCTGACTCTCCTCAAGGAGAGAACGGAGGAGGAAAAATTTTGAAAAGAAGGAAGGTGATGACACAGGAAGAGATCGACAATCTGCAACCACCGTCCGACGGCACGCAGCGTAACTTCGAGGGACTGCTGGAGAACCTTCGCTCTTATAAGATTCCGCCTTCCGAGCAATACGCCATTATTCTGAAAAGCAACTTCGGAGCTATCGGAAACCCGGTGTGGAAGGGATTCAGCAACATCCGTGGGAGTAATGGGAAGATCAAATTGCCGGGACATTATCTTTTGAGCGTAATTAATTAATTTATGAACGCACTTTGAAAAAATGATTGGGTCAGTCTGAATAATACCCGTATCTTTACAGTGTCATTAAGCTTAAGGACAAAACTAAACTAATTTATTAACACGTAAAAACTATTACAATTATGCCAGTATTGTACAAACCCTTCCAGTCAGTTCTGGAGGACAAGAACAAAAAGAAATTATTTCATCCCCGTGTGATTTACACGGCCAATGTGTCAACCGCCCAACTCGCCAAAGAGATAGCCGCTTACTCGTCTCTATCCACGGGTGACGTGAAGAACACGCTTGATAACCTGGTGACAGTGTCTGCACAGCATCTGCAGGCATCGGAAAGTGTAACGCTCGACGGCTTCGGAACTTTCCGTATGGTGATGAAGTCCAACGGTAAAGGTGTGGAGGTGCCGGAAAAAGTATCTGCCGCCCAAGCTTCCCTTACCGTCCGCTTCCTGCCCAACTACACCAAGAATCCCGACCGTACCACCGCTACCCGTTCTTTGGTGACGGGTGCCAAGTGTGTCCGTTTCGACCTTGCCGATACTTCGGCTTCCGGTGGCGGAGATAGTGGTAAACCTGATGGTGGTGGCTCCGGCAGCGGTGGTTCCGGCGACGGCGGTGGAGAAGCACCGGATCCGGCAGCATAGTCTGCACGTAGGTCGCAACACAAACACAAATGGCTGACTAAACGACTAAACGGAGCTTTTTAACTAGACTAGTAAACTAAACTAATTATCCACTAACATGCGAATTATTAACTTAATCGTGGTGCACTGTAGTGCCACGCGGGGGGATTGTACGCTCTCTCCGGAAGATTTGGACCGGTTGCACCGGCGCCGCGGATTCAACGGAACAGGCTATCACTACTACATCCGCAAGGATGGAACGGTGCACCTCACCCGCCCCATCGAACGCATCGGAGCACATGCGAAAGGTTTCAACGCTCACTCGATAGGTATCTGCTATGAAGGTGGTCTGGACTGCCGGGGACGCCCGGCAGATACCCGGACTCCGGCACAGCGAGCCACACTTCGGCAACTCGTTGGGCAACTGCAAGAGAAATTCTCTGGCTGCCGGGTATGCGGACATCGGGATCTTTCGCCGGATCTTAATGGAAACGGTGAGATAGAGCCGGAAGAGTGGATTAAACAGTGCCCGTGTTTTGAGGTGGCAAAGGAATTCAAGGAACTTGAGGAGTTTGCTATCAAAACAGAAAACACGGAAGAACACAGAGTAACACAACACATTAAAAAACAGAAAGGAGGTAAATTATGGCAATGAAGAAATCAGTATGGGATATGATCCTGAAGGTGGTTATCGCAGTGGCTTCGGCTTTGGCTGGCGTATTGGGCGCTAATGCGATGAATTTGTAATTTTTCAATAGTTCTATCATTTTATAATTCTGCAGATTCCGGAGTCTGGAATCTGCAGAATTTCAAACCAATATTTCAACACAGATTAAGACTCAAACTAAATGCTATTTCCTCCGTTTTTTAACCATTTATATAACAAAAACAAAATATGAAACGATTAATTTTTATACTATCATTTTTCGCTGCACTCTTTCCTTTTACGGCACATGCAGCTTCTACAGCTCCATACGTTCCCCTTTCTGTCCCCACTTCTCCGCAGGCGGCAGCCTTCAAAATGTATGGAGATGTGGCCGTGAATCCTGCCATGGGGGTGCCCGACATATCTATTCCCTTGTTCGACATCGATCATCACGGCTATCGGTTGCCTTTGAGCTTGAAATACAATCCGGCTCCGTTCCATCCCGGCTACAACTATGACGTGTTCGGCCGTGGCTGGGCATTATCTATCAGCAGTTGCATATCGCGAAGCATAGAATGCATGCCCGATGAACTTACAGACTTTAAACTGGATACCGACAAGTTTGGAGAGTCATATAGGAACTTATCGGAAGAATACCTGAACACGTTGGAACTAAAGTCCGACCTATTTACCGCTATCCTTCCTGATGGTAGTTCCTTCGAATTCGTTATCAGAAAAACCTATGACGGCAAAATCGAATATGTAGTTTCAGGTGGACGTGATGTGAAGATAACCCATGCTACTAGGGATAGAAAGATTATATCTTTTAAAGTGGTGGACGAACAGGGTGTTGAGTATGCTTTCACCGGTGCCGATACCACCTTTAGAGGAACGGGGTGTACGATTACTCCCTACAACACCACTTATGTGTCCTGGCAACTAACCTCTATCCGTCTGCCCCATTCTTCGGAACTTATTACTTTTGATTATGGCAAGAGTATTCATTCTAACTTTGGGTATCAGCAGGCAGAACCGGCAGTACGTTTCCATCATTTTTATGAGTTAGGGTGTAGTCCGGATGTATTTGACGTCACTGTACATACTTATACACGGCAGCATGCATATCAGATGAAGCTTCTGACTTCCGTCACTTATGGTACCACCACCATCCGCATCAATTATAAGGATGGTACAAACAGTGAATATTATAATTATGCCCAAAGTATCAGTATAAAAGACGGAGACAGACTTGTGCGGACCATCAACCTGGAACAGCATCAGGGCACTTTGCAATCTAGCAGTTTATCAAAGTCGCCTTTCAGCATGCTTGACTGCGTCACTCTGCTTGGTGGTAATGATGCATCATCCGAGACTTATCGGTGTGGATATACATCTTCGTATGCCAACTTTGGTGGAACAGACCATTGGGGTAACCTGAATTTTCGCAGCAACAATTATGACGTGGCCTATATGAATCTGTTCGTGGGCTTTGATGTGTCCAGAGCCAGTAGCTCTTTTGTAACAGACGTACCAAAAGACGAAAATGATTTGTCTCCTTTGGATAAAGTGAGACTCTCTAATGTGCCCTACAACACACGTAAACCTGCCGGCCCTGAAAGCCATTGTGTACTCCGCAAATTGACCTATCCGACAGGAGGCTACACAGAGTTTGACTTTGAGAACCACAAGTTCTTCTCATTCACAGATGATGATGGAGACTATATTCACGATAAAAAAAAGCGCGTGAAGACCGAGGCTACAGGTTTCAGGATTCGTGAAATCGTCAACTATACGGCAGAAGGTGTACGAAGCGATTCCAAACACTACTGTTACGGGAAAACCGAATACGAAGAAAACGGCTGGGAAATCGGACGCTACTACCATACAGGCGCAGGCGAACCAACCCTCGATCCTACCATTCAGACTTATATGAACTATCAATCGACCGACCTTCCAATGTCGGTACTGAACATGGTTCTGGGACTTGATCCGAATGGACAATATCGATCCTTCAAATCCAATCCCTTCATGAGTTATAGTCCGTCAGGAGGATATCCTGTTTACACCTGGGAGTGGGAATGTACGTTCAGTGCATTCAACTTCCAGCGGCTTCTGAACGGCCGTCCCGCAGTGGTCTATCCCGAAGTTACAGTCTATTATTTAAAGGATGGTGCAACCCAATTTAGTCCTGAAAATTGCAATGGAAAGACTGTCTATCAATATGACATCTATGAAGCAATGCAGAATGACACCGCCTTTTTCGAGAAACCGCAGTACTATGGCAATGTGCTCTGGTATGAAGGAGAGAAATATCGTTATAATCTATTAAAAGAACAGACTGACTACATGAGCAACGGGCGTGAATATAAACTGAAGCGGCGCGAATCACTGATTTGGCGTTACGGTGGCTCGTCGGTGATAGATTGGGAATATTCCAATTCATACGGAACCCCATCATTCGTCCCTGCAACCGCTGTTCTTGGTAATTTCTATACTTCTACCTGTCAGATGCTTGGACACTCACTTCTATACGAACGTAAAGTAACCACTTATGACGAATCGGAAACTGGTATTACAGATACAGAACACTACACCTATCTCTCCGGCAACCGGATGCGATGGAAAGAACGGAATGCAGGAGGCCTACATCGGGAGACTAATTGGGAATATCCGGCTATCGCGCGAACTGGTACAACCCCGGATATTGTTCGCAAAATGGTGGAAAAACACATATTTAACCCCGTGTTGAAAGAGATACAGAATCAAAACTCTTATAATTATGAAGGCAATAGACGTGAATTCGGAGAGTTTCCTACAGAAAGTGGGGATACGCTGATATTGCCTGCCCGATTTTATCAGACAATTTACGATCCGAGTTCACACTACAGCGAAGTCCTCGTTTACTCTTCCAACGGAAATCCCCGCGAAGTAGTTTCTAAGGATAAGTTACATACGGTCTATCTATGGGGATATGGTGATCGCTATCTTATTGCCGAAATCAAGAATGCCACTCTAGAGCAGGTGGAAACCGCCGTGTCCTCCGTCTTTGGCATGACATCCTCCGCATTGGCAAAGAGCACTACTCCTGATACCGCCAAGCTAAAGGCATTGCGCAACCATACGTCTCTCTCGGAAGCACATGTTACCACTTTTACTCATCTTCCGTTGGTGGGTGTTACCTCAATCTCCGATCCTTCAGGGAAGACTTCGTATTACGACTACGATGGACTGGGGCGCCTGAAGGCGAATTACTATTACGAAGGTAACGTCGTGGATGAAAGCAAGAAACGCGTCGTGCAGGAATATGATTATCATTACCGTAACTAATAAACAAAATATGTACAAACTTATGAAACGAATATATTTACTTCTTTCGCTCTTATTGTGCTCTCTTTTATGCATGTCGCAGGTGAGCACTTCACAGAACTATATTAGCACACGTACTTACACCTCGCCCGACCATAGCGGTTGCCGTGAACAGGTAGTATACTTTGACGGTCTGGGCCGTCCCTCACAAACGGTAGATTGCGGCATTACGCCCGACAGGAAAGATCTTGTCTCATTACAAGAGTATGATGATCAGGGACGCAAGTTACGCACCTGGCTTCCTGCCAAGTCGGCGGGAAATGGCAATTACATGACCCTCTCTTCCTTACAAAGTGGTGCAAGCTCATTGGCAGGCGGTGATGTACGTCCGTACCTACAGACCACGTATGAAGCCTCTCCCTTGAACAGGCCGGTTGCGCAGCATGGGGCGGGTGAGGCATGGGCAGAGCATCCTGTAAGTTACCAATATATCACACGTAATCCCCGATCCTTTCCCTCGTCTTATTATATGACTCCCTCCGGCAATTTCTTGGGAGTCTGTACTACCGATGAAGACGGGAATCAGGCTTATGAGTTTAAAGATGGATTCGGACGTACAATTCTGGCGGGACGCATGGACGGTCCTGATCCTTGTTTCGCTTATTATGAATATGACAACCACGATGATTTGGTGAATGTTTATCCGCCCTTTGTAACTTACTACCAAATGAATGAGCCCGAAGGACCTTATCAAACACAGAGTAGTTACTCCTATCACTATGACTTCCTTCACCGCTGTGTTTACAAAAAACTTCCGGAGCGTGACGCCATCTATTACATTTACGATCATGGCGACCACCAGGTGCTTTCGCAGGATGGCGAGCAACGTGTTCGTGGAGAATGGGCTTTCTCTCTTAGCGATGAATTGAATCGTCCGGTACTCACGGGCATTTGCCACAATTCTTATTATTACGCTGACTTCCCTTTGTGTGAAATCGATGTGAAAGCGCGACGGGATGATACAGGCACTGCCTTTCATGGCTATATTCTCGAAAATATCCCGCTGACGAATCCTGTAGTGTATACAGTGAACTACTACGATGATTATTCTTTCATCGGCAAGCACGGAGTACCCACGTCTCTGAACTATGTCACACCTCCCTCGGGTTATGGTACCTGCTATACGGAAAGTAGCAAAGGATTGTTGACAGGAACAGTTACAGCCCGTCTGGATGCTACCGGTGTGACCGGATATGATTATGCCGCTTTCTACTATGACGAACGCGGACGCATCATCCAAAGCCGGGCGACGAATCACATGGGAGGCATAGAGGAAGAATACGTAGCTTACAGCTTTACGGGAGACCCCCTGAAGCGGCAACATGTTCATACCGCCACAGGATATAGCACACAAACGGAAGTATGTACGTACGAGTATGACCACGCAGGACGTCTTTTAACGACAAAGCATAAGCTGAATACGAATGAGGAAGTGACTCTCGTTGAAAACACCTATGATGACTTGGGACGAATCAAGAGCAGTAAACGCCATGGCAACTCTGCTCTTACAACAGACTATACCTATAATGTCCGCTCATGGATGAAGACACTGACTACCGATACGTTGTTCAACCAGACCTTGCATTACAACGACTCATACGGCGGAAGCAGAGCTTGCTACAATGGTAACATATCTGCCATGAGCTGGAAAGCCGCAGGCGACACAGGAGTGCATGGATACCGCTTCAGCTACGACGAAATGTCACGGTTGACTGCTGCGGGGTATTTGTGGAACGGATCTCCCAGTGCAAACTATGACACCTCCTACACGTATAACAGGCAGAGCAACCTCACTTCACTCCGTCGTAACGGACGCACAGGCACTTCATCCTACGGTTTGATTGACGACCTGACGCTCACCCTTGATGGCAACTGGCTGACACGTGTGGATGATGCCGCCACATCGTCGGCTTACAACAACGGGTTCGAATTCAAGGATGCCGTGAAGCAGGACAATGAATACACCTATGACAAGAATGGCAACATGACCAAAGATTTAAACAAGAAAATTACTGATATTCAATATAATTGTTTAAATTCGCCAAGTAAAGTCACGTTCCAGGATGACAGTACCATTACTTATACGTATGCAGTGAATGGCACGAAGCTGCGCACGGTGCATACGATAGGCGATACTACCAGTACAACGGATTATTGTGGCAATGTGATCTATGAAAATGGTGCACAGAAGTTGTTGCTCACTGATGCCGGACATATTACGTTGTCCGATAAGAAGTATCACTACTACTTGCAGGATCATCAGGGAAACAATCGCGTAGTTGTAGATCAGACGGGGCAAAAGGAAGAGGTAAACCATTACTATCCGTTCGGAGGCACGTTTGCTTCAGCGGAGAAGAGTATTCAGCCTTATAAGTATAATGGTAAGGAACTTGATACAAAGAATGGATTGAATTGGTACGATTATGGGGCGAGGTATTATGATGTAGCGATTGGAAGGTGGAATGCGGTGGATCCGATGGCGGAGATGTATTATAGTTGGTCACCGTATGCATATTGTGTAGATAGTCCCACAAATTATGTTGATCCGACAGGGTGTTTTTCAACTAAATTTGGAGCATGGTTATATAAACTGTTTAATGGCGGGGATCAAATTTTAAAGGATATAGGTGGAGAGTATTTTGTAAGTACTCAGGTAGAACATTCTGGTGATGAGGTTGGGGCCACAGTAAATCGAAGATTTGATTGGAATGGCAGAAATACCGGTAGAAATCTAGCAGTTGAAAAACAATGGAATGCATATATTGCAGATACTAAATTTCAAGAGCTTTGCACAACTCATGGAATGGAATATGTGAGAACGGAAAATCAATCAGATGCTGTTGCAGGGATGCTACAGCCTGCAATGCAAACAATTATACCAGTTCCGTTTATTAAATCAGGAAATGCATTAATAAATGCAGTACGTGGACAAAAAAATGTAACGACTCCTGTTATTCGATTTGGAGGTAATGCAAATCAAGTATATCACACTTTTCGGCATACGGACGCTTTAGGCTTGGACAGATCATTAGTGCAGTCAATGATACGAACTCATTTTGAAACTGTTTCTTCACAAGTGGTTGCGGGTAGACCTTTTAATCAGGTTATTAGAATAAGTGGCCGAAATATACAGTATACAGTTTTTAAACTTTCTGATGGTACATTTAATATAGGAAGAATACATGAAGTTTTATAGAATACCGACTAAGCAAGAGGAGCAACTTATTGAACTACTTGTTCATAAGTCCTCTTTAAAAATGTCTGAAGATTGGAAAAATGGATTATTAGTATGTCCAATGGATGATGGGGAAATGGGTGGTTTATATTTGTTTCCACAGGGAAAAATAATTGAAAGTAGAAAATTTGGTAAACAAATTAGCGAATTTCAATTTAAGGATATTGATGGAGTTGAGGTTATCGCATCCTTAAATGTGGATGTTGATGGAATCCTATTTGAGCTCGAAATATGGAAAACAAATTTTGAAAAACTTGTAAAATTGCCTGATTTATAAATTGATTACTACCTTGACATGTTATAGAAATATTTTTAGGTGTCAGGGTAGTTTTTTATATTATTGTTCGATAAAACAGATAGTGTCTTACCCTGATACGAATTGACCAAATATGTTCAACTTGTGTCAGGGCATTACTGATGTTTTATATATACGACGCTCGCAACCATCAAATAGACAAAGATTTGAATAAAAGATAATTGCTATTCAATATAATTGTTTAAATTCGCCAAGTAAAGTCACATTCAAGGATGGTAGTACTCTTATACGTATGCAGTGAACGGCACGAAGCTGTGCACAGTGCACAAGGCAGGAAACACTACCACCACAACGGACTATTGCGGAAATGTGATCTATGAAAATGGTGTACAGGAGTTGTTGCTCACTGATGCCGGACATGTTACGCTGTCCGATAAGAAGTATCACTACTACTTGCAGGATCATCAGGAGAACAATCGCGTAGTTGTCGACCAGACGGGACAAAAGGAAGAGGTAGGCCATTACTATCATATAATGATAAGGAGAGATAAAACGGCTCTTATCGGAACTTCGGGTAGAGAAGATAGTGTGTTTGCTGATAAACAGAGTGAATTGAATGTAAAAGGAGATAAAGTGATAGATATGCATTCACATCCATATAATGCCCAAGCTTCTGACCAAGATATGAAAAATTTGAAAATAAAGACAGGTACTGTCTATCACAGGGATAGTAAAGTATTATTTTTCTACAATAGTGAAAATTCACGTATTGGGAATAATGAATATAAAATAGATACGAGTAAAACGTTGTTAGATAAGTTGAATGATAAATTTATGAAGTAATGAGAACTACGTTTCTAAATTTGATATTATTATTTGTTATAGTAGGCTGTAAACAGCCTACTATAAACAAAGTTCAGCAAGCGGTGGAAGCGCAAGCCAAATTGCTTGTGGATAGTGGCTTGATTGCTAATGAATATGTAGTATTATATGAGTTGGCTATTAATGATTCCAACCATATATACAGTATTCAAGCAGCTGATTGTCCGGCAGATTTAAAATTTGAATATCCTTCAAAGATCATTAAGTACAAGGATAAGTATCTCTGTTTTATAGAATTGGATGAGGCACCGATGTCTGCAAAGGAAATGATAGAGGCGTCTAGTTATTCGGGCAATCTTGTGGTAGAAGGAGACGGGGGAAAGAGTTGGCTTTTGGTTGTTTCCAAACTTGGAGAGAAGAAAATATTAATAGATACTTCATTGCTTAGGGGATGGGGCACATATTTTAATATTACCGAATTGTGGCCATATTTTTCGGGATATGTGAAAGGATGCCCAGTACAGATGGGGGTTATGTCTCATGATGTTGAGTTGAGCGATTCCTATTTAAGTTGTAATGTGGATAGTATAAAACGGAATTTGCTTTGGAATGAGAACCAGAATACTACAATGATAAAGAACGTATATGGACAAATGTATCTGAAAAACAATACAGATTCCGTTGTTTACCTGTCATCAAGTACTAAAAAACATTATGCTGTTGTAGATGGTCAGGATAGCCTTTATTTGTCACTTAGTGATTCTTTGCCCATTATTTTGGGACCGAATGAAAAAAAAATTTTAGAATATAAAAGTCTGCCTCGTCAAGATGAGTTCTTTAGAAATCTTACGTTGAAAGAAGATCCCTGGGAATATTTCTATAATCTATTTTGCAGATCAACATACAGCTTTATAAATGTAAATGGAAAAAAATCTCAAACAAAAGTGATGTTTCATGATATTGATAATTATGGATTTAATGTTTCTATGACGTCTCCTAGTATTCAATTTCAGATATTAAACCATGGTATATATGATAAGAAGTATGGGGAAATGTCGAGATTCAGATTTTGGTCTGATAAATGGGGTGCTATGAATAATGCTGATAAGCAGAGGTTATCAGATGATGCAGATGAGAGATTTCAAAGAAACGTGAATCAGGTAAATCTCTTACCCTGATACGAATTGACCAAATATGTTCAACTTGTGTCGGGGTATTACTGGTGTTTTATATATACGACGTTTGTTACCCTGATATGGAATTAGAAATTATTCCATATCAGGGTAACTTTTTATTTGCTTTTACATAAATGCGGAAATGAAAGGTTGCTTTCTCAATATAATAGATTAAATTTGCCTAACCACATGTCTGCGCATGCAGAATATGCATTTGATATTTCAGCTAGCCTAATTGTAGATACTGATGTCTTAATTGGTTTATCTATTAAAAGTCCTTAACGAAACCCCAATCCATCACTTTTTATTTGTTTCTTTGCACCAAATTCGGGTATAGTGTTGTCTTGTCATTCGAGGCAGCACTTAATTTTGCTTAGATAGTTAATGGAGAAACTCAGTATAAATGCTTGTCCGGTGTGTGGCGGTACGCACTTGAAACGCGTCATGACTTGTACGGATTTTTATGCTTCGGGCGAACAGTTTGAACTGTATTCGTGTGAGGACTGTGGATTTACATTCACACAAGGAGTTCCCGTGGAAGCAGAGATAGGCAAGTATTATGAGACTCCCGACTATATTTCTCACACTGATACGCGCAAGGGGGCGATGAATAATATCTACCATTACGTACGTTCTTATATGCTGGGCCGCAAAGCGCGCTTGGTAGCTAAAGAGGCGCATCGTAAAACGGGGCGTTTGCTCGATATAGGTACGGGAACCGGTTACTTTTCCGATACAATGGTTCGCCGGGGATGGAAGGTAGAGGCAGTGGAGAAAAGCCCGCAGGCACGTGAGTTTGCAAAAACGCATTTCGAACTGGATGTAAAGCCTGAATCGGCTCTGAAAGAGTTTGCTCCTGCTAGTTTTGATGTTATCACTCTCTGGCATGTGATGGAGCATCTCGAATCTTTGAATGAGACTTGGGAAACGCTTCGCGAATTGCTGACAGAAAAAGGAGTATTGATTGTGGCAGTACCCAACTGCTCTTCTTATGATGCCAAGCGCTACGGTGAATATTGGGCGGCTTATGACGTTCCCCGTCATCTCTGGCATTTCACTCCGGGCACTATACAGCAGCTGGCTTCCCGTCATGGCTTTATTATGGCTGCACGTCATCCGATGCCGTTCGATGCGTTTTACGTATCTATGTTGAGCGAGAAACATCGTGGCAGTTCATGCAGTTTCCTGAAAGGGGTGTTTGCCGGGACGTTGGCCTGGTTCAATGCTTTGGGAAGGAAAGAACGCAGCAGTTCAATGATTTATGTATTCCGAAAAAAAAGATAACGCATGGGAAATCAAAACAAATATAAGTCAGGTTCGATTTTCGACATGCAGTTCATCACGTCGAGTATCAGTACAACATTAGTGTTGCTGTTGCTGGGACTGGTTGTCTTCTTCGTATTGACAGCACACAATCTTTCCGTATATGTCCGCGAGAATATCAGTTTCTCCGTCCTTATCAGTGACGACATGAAAGAAGCGGATATACTGAAACTTCAGAAGAAGCTGAATCAGGAACCTTTCGTGAAACAATCCGAATATATCTCTAAAAAACAAGCACTGAAAGAACAGACGGAAGCAATGGGAACCGATCCGGAAGAATTTTTGGGCTATAACCCTTTTACCGCTTCCATTGAAATCAAACTCCATTCCGACTATGCAAACTCCGACAGCATTGCGAAGATAGAGAAAATGATTAAAAAGAACACCAACATACAAGATGTGCTCTATCGAAAGGAGTTAATTGACGCCGTGAATGATAACATACGAAATATCAGTCTGGTACTGCTTGCCTTGGCGGTAGTGCTTACTTTTATCTCTTTTGCCCTGATAAACAATACCATAAGACTGGCTATTTACTCCAAACGCTTCCTCATTCACACCATGAAGTTGGTAGGAGCGAGTTGGGGATTCATCCGGGGGCCATTCCTTCGAAAGAATGTATGGAGCGGGATATTGGCAGCCATCGTTGCCGATTCCATATTGATGGGGACCGCTTATTGTGCCGTGACGTACGAACAGGAATTGCTTCAGGTCATCACGCCTGAAGTCATGTTGATAGTCTGTGCAAGCGTATTGGCGTTTGGAATTGTAATAACGTGGCTATGCGCCTATTTCTCCATGAATAAATACTTGAGAATGAAAGCAAACAGCCTGTACTATATTTAGCGGATGGCGAATGGCTGACGGCAAACCTGTGTTTGCGTGTGATTAGCATCCGTAACAACCGACTGATAGATTAAGGGAATGATTGAAATTAGTAATTTGTAATTAAATAAACTATGTCTGACAAGCAGAAATTTGCCTTTGATAAAGTGAACTTTATCTTGCTCGCGATAGGGATGGCGATTGTTATTATCGGCTTTCTATTGATGACGGGACCTACATCGTCCGAAACCTCTTTTGAACCCGATATTTTCAGTGTACGCAGAATCAAGGTAGCCCCAGTCGTTTGCCTGTTTGGCTTCTTGTCTATGATTTACGCTGTATTACGCAAACCTAAAACACAAAAAACAGAAGAATAAAGATGGGGGATTTAACAACATTTGAGACGATTATTATTGCTATTGTAGAAGGGTTGACAGAGTTTCTACCGGTTTCTTCTACAGGACACATGATTATTACACAAAACATATTAGGAGTAGAAAGTACAGAATTTGTAAAAGCATTTACTGTAATTATTCAGTTTGGCGCAATTCTTTCAGTTGTCTGCCTTTACTGGAAACGCTTTTTCCGGTTGAACCATACACCGGCTCCTGCAGGCGCTTCCGCTTTGAAGTGTTTTCTGCATAAATTCGATTTTTACTGGAAACTGCTGGTTGCTTTTATTCCTGCTGCAATTTTGGGTTTCCTGTTTAGCGATAAGATAGACGAGATGCTGGAAAGTGTAGCGATAGTGGCAGTGATGCTGGTAATCGGTGGTATATTCATGCTGTTTTGCGATAAGATTTTTTCGAAGGGAAGTGAAGATACCGTGCTGACTGAAAAAAAGGCATTCAATATCGGTTTGTTTCAGTGTATTGCTATGATACCGGGAGTATCCCGTTCGATGGCTACCATTGTCGGAGGTATGGCCCAGAAGCTGACTCGTAAGGATGCTGCCGAATTTTCATTCTTTCTTGCCGTGCCAACTATGTTTGCGGCAACCGGTTACAAGGTGTTGAAACTCTTCCTGGATGGTGGCACCGAGATTCTTGTCAACAACATGCCGGCACTTATTATCGGTAATGTGGTGGCTTTTGTCGTTGCTTTGCTGGCTATCAAGTTCTTTATTAGCTTTGTTACGAAATATGGCTTTAAGGCGTTTGGCTGGTATAGAATTATTGTTGGCGGAACCATTCTGGTAATGCTGCTGCTTGGATACAACTTAGAAATTGGCTGATGAATTTTAAAAAGGGAGAAGTACTGTTTTTCAATAAACCTTTCGGATGGACTTCATTTAAAGTAGTAGGGCACGCCCGCTATCATATTTGCCGTCGGATCGGAGTGAAAAAACTAAAAGTCGGGCATGCCGGAACACTGGACCCTCTTGCAACAGGGGTGATGATTGTATGTACAGGCAAGGCAACCAAACGAATAGAAGAGTTTCAATATCATACGAAGGAGTACGTAGCAACGTTGCGCTTGGGCGCTACTACCCCGTCATACGATTTGGAACATGAAATAGATGCCACCTACCCTACCGAGCATATCACAAGGGAACTGGTGGAAGAAGTGTTGACGCACTTTATCGGTGCCATCGAGCAGGTGCCTCCTGCTTTCTCTGCCTGTATGGTAGATGGTAAACGTGCCTATGAACTGGCCCGGAAAGGCGAAGAAGTCGAACTAAAAGCAAAACAGCTTGTTATCGACGAGATTGAATTGCTGGAATGTCGCCTGGATGATCCGGAACCGATGATTCAAATCCGTGTCGTATGCAGCAAAGGGACTTATATCCGCGCCTTGGCCCGCGACATCGGCGAAGCACTCCATAGCGGAGCTCACCTGACAGGATTGATCCGTACCCGTGTAGGTGATGTCCGGTTGGAAGACTGTCTGAATCCCGAACACTTTAAAGAGTGGATCGACGGACAGGAGATAGAAAATGAGGAAGAAAATAATTAACGTAATAAGGAATAGATATGAAATTATCACAATTCAAATTTAAGTTACCCGAGGATAAGATCGCTCTACATCCTATGAAATATAGGGATGAGTCTCGTTTGATGGTATTGCATCGTAATACAGGTAAGATTGAGCACAAGATGTTCAAAGATGTGTTGGACTACTTTGATGATAAAGATGTGTTTATATTCAACGATACGAAGGTATTCCCTGCCCGTTTGTATGGTAACAAGGAAAAGACAGGTGCTCGTATCGAAGTATTCTTGTTGCGTGAGTTGAATGAAGAGCTTCGTTTGTGGGACGTATTGGTCGATCCGGCACGTAAGATACGTATCGGTAACAAGCTGTATTTCGGGCCGGACGATTCAATGGTGGCTGAAGTGATTGATAACACCACTTCTCGCGGACGTACGCTCCGTTTTCTTTATGACGGACCTCATGACGAGTTCAAAAAGGCACTGTATTCTCTGGGTGAAACTCCACTCCCCCACTCTATTATCAACCGTCCCGTAGAACCGGAAGATGCTGAACGCTTCCAGTCTATTTTTGCAAAGAACGAGGGTGCGGTGACTGCTCCGACTGCTAGTTTGCACTTCAGCCGTGAGTTGATGAAACGTCTGGAAATCAAAGGTGTGGACTTTGCATATATCACTTTGCACGCTGGTCTGGGTAACTTCCGCGACATCGACGTAGAGGACTTGACGAAGCATAAGATGGATTCGGAACAAATGTTTGTAAACGAAATGGCGGTGAAAACCGTGAATCGTGCCAAAGATAACGGTAGAAATGTATGTGCGGTAGGTACGACAGTGATGCGTGCTATTGAAAGCGCAGTCAGCACTGACGGACATCTCAAGGAATTTGAAGGATGGACTAACAAGTTTATCTTCCCTCCGTATGAATTTACCGTAGCCAATTCAATGATTTCCAATTTCCACATGCCGCTTTCTACCTTACTGATGATTGTGGCTGCTTTTGGTGGTTATGACCAGGTGATGGATGCTTATCATGTAGCATTGAAAGAAGGTTACCGTTTCGGCACGTATGGAGATGCAATGCTGATTTTGGACAAATAATGGCAAAAGTTTATCTGGGACTCGGCACTAACCTTGGGGATAAAGAACAAAATCTTCGGGATGCCGTGCAGAAAATAGAAGAGCAGGTAGGGAAAATCGTTTCCCTGTCTGCTTTTTACATAACTGCCCCTTGGGGATTTTCTTCCGATAACAGTTTCCTGAATGCAGCGGTTTGTGTAGATACCGAATTGGCTCCCATAGACGTTTTACAGAGAACGCAGGCGATTGAACAGGAATTGGGACGTACGAAGAAATCCGTCAACGGCATATATAGCGACCGCCTGATTGATATTGATCTGTTGCTTTATGGTGATTTGATACTTTCCACCACTTCTCCTTCAGGAGCAAAGTTGATCCTCCCCCATCCGTTGATGGCAGAACGTGACTTCGTCATGAAACCACTGGCGGAAATTGCTCCCGGATTAGTGCATCCGGTACTTGGAAAAACGATAAAGGAGCTTACTTCTTCTTTTTCTCCGCAATAAAGACCGGTAAATAGGCAATGCATCCTATCAATACTGCATACAGCAAATGAATCTCCTGAAACGGCTTGTCGATGAAATGGCAAACAATGGCGTAGATAGCAATCGTGAAGCCTATATAAAGAGCCAGCACCAAAAGCGTTTTTAATTTCTTATTTAGAATCATTATAAATCTATTTATGTGTTAAATACAGGGCAAAGATACTCATTATCTCCGAAATCTCTTTATCTTTGCAACCGAAATGAAAGTGTGGACAGATTTGAGTAGCTTGCAACCACGGAAAAAAATGCTAAAACACGTCTGATTGACGCCTTTCGGTTTATCCTTTGCAGCACTCGCCTCTCCTACTCTCTCTCATTTTTTAATTTTCAATTTTTAATTCTTAATTTAAAAAGATGGGATACTTATTTACATCCGAATCGGTGTCAGAAGGACACCCCGACAAGGTAGCCGATCAAATATCGGATGCTGTGCTTGACAAACTGTTGGCTTACGACCCCAGTTCGAAAGTAGCTTGCGAAACACTAGTGACTACCGGACAAGTGGTGCTAGCGGGTGAAGTGAAAACAAAAGCGTACGTTGACCTCCAGCTCATCGCGCGCGAAGTGATTAAGAAAATCGGTTATACCAAAGGAGAGTACATGTTCGAAAGTAACTCTTGTGGCGTACTTTCCGCTATTCATGAGCAAAGTCCCGATATCAACCGTGGTGTAGAGCGTCAGGACCCGATGGAACAGGGTGCAGGCGACCAGGGTATGATGTTTGGCTACGCTACCAATGAAACGGAAAACTATATGCCGCTTTCTCTTGATCTGGCACACCGCATTCTGCAAGTGCTGGCCGACATTCGTCGTGAAGGAAAGGTGATGACTTACCTCCGCCCCGATGCCAAAAGCCAGGTTACTATCGAATATGATGACAACGGAACTCCTGTTCGCATCGATACAATCGTTGTTTCTACGCAACATGATGACTTTATCCAACCGGAAGATGATTCTCAAGCCGCCCAGCTGAAAGCTGACGAAGAAATGCTGTCTATCATCCGCCGTGATGTGATTGAAATTCTGATGCCTCGTGTCATTGCTTCTATCCATCACGATAAAGTGTTGGCACTGTTTAATGATAAAATCATTTATCATGTGAATCCTACGGGCAAGTTCGTAATTGGTGGTCCTCACGGAGATACCGGTTTGACAGGTCGTAAGATTATCGTTGATACTTATGGTGGTAAAGGTGCTCACGGTGGTGGTGCTTTCTCCGGAAAAGATCCTAGCAAGGTAGACCGTAGTGCAGCTTATGCAGCACGCCATATCGCAAAGAATATGGTTGCGGCAGGTGTAGCAGATGAAATGCTTGTACAGGTGAGCTATGCTATCGGTGTGGCTCGTCCGATCAATATTTTTGTAGATACTTATGGCCGTTCCCACGTCAACATGACGGATGGTGAGATTGCCCGCGTTATCGATCAGTTGTTCGATCTTCGCCCGAAAGCAATCGAAGAACGTCTGAAACTTCGTAATCCTATTTATCAGGAAACAGCCGCTTATGGTCACATGGGACGTGAACCGCAAGTGATAACGAAGAAGTTTTCTTCTCGTTACGAAGGAGATAAAACAGTGGAAGTGGAACTCTTTACATGGGAGAAACTCGACTACGTAGATAAAATTAAAGCTGCTTTTAGTCTGTAAAACAGTCTGAAAGCGAGGAGCTTAGCTCATTCGATAAGAGCCACAATCTCAACTCCTTCTAGTAGGATATGAGGTTGTGGCTCTTGATTTTAAATAAGTTATATTTAAATAAATATCTTTTGGATATTAAACTTCTTTTGCCAGAATTTGCTACTTTTGACCTGTAAATAAACGGACTGCCTAATGAAAACAAGATGTTGTTATCCTAAACGCTATTTATTGTTGTTCTTTAGTTTACTTGTCAGCGTAGGTAGCATTCTGATGTCTGTCTCTCTATCTTCCTGCTCTTCTTCGGTGAAGAGTCCATTGCTACTATCTGCTGACTCATTGATGGAAATATATCCTGATAGTGCATTATCCATTTTGGAATCAATTTCCTCCCCACAGAAATTACCATGTGCTGACAGAGCACTTTATGCGCTATTGCTTACGCAAGCAAGGCATAAAAATTATATTGCTTTAGGAGATGACTCGCTGATAAAAACGGCTGTTGAATACTATGGTGATAAGAAGAAAAGTGTACGTGCTGCAAAAGCTCATTATTATTGGGGAGCTACTTATGGTGAGAAGGGGTATACTTCATTTGCTGTAGACGAGTATCTGACGGCAATTCGGTTGATGCCTGTTAGGGATGAATTCTTAGCAATGATTTATGATAATCTTGCGGACTGTTATGAAAAAGATGAATTAGATAATGTAGCAATGGAAGCTTATCGCGCTGCTTATCAGATATTAAAAGGAAAAAGTGGACAAATATATCCAATGCGAGGTATTGCGCGTATGTTTTTGTTGCAAAATAGGAAGGATAGCGCATTGTTTTATTATCAGCAAGCGCTTGATTGTGCATTGGCGGATAAAGACTCTAGCTTGATAGGGGCTCTTTATCATGATTTTGCTATGGTTTATAATGAAAAAAAAGATTATATTCTGGCAAATCAATATGTATCGAAGGCAATTATGATACAAGGGGAGGGTGCTGTTAATGCTTGTTTGTCAAAAGCCCAAATTATGTTGAACTTGAATCAGCTTGATTCTGCCAGCTATTTTTATAATAAGAATATGAGCCAACTTGATATTTATGGAAAAGCCGTTTGTTATGATGGAATGTATCAAATAGCAAAGAAAAAAGGGGAGTGGAAAGTTGCAACAGAGAATATGGATATATACAAAGTTCTTTATGATTCAATTCAGATAATGACCGATAATGAGGAACTTAATCGGCTTATGGATAAACATCAATTAGAAGAGCATAAAAGGTTATTGTCAGAACATGCTAAAACGTTGGTTTTTACTTTAGTTGCTGTATTTTTCTTTTTGATGATTATATGTGTCTTTTGTTTTATGTGGAATGATAGAAAAAGAAAGAAGTATTATATAGCTTTGCAACATGAATTAACTCAAAAGAGAGTCGATACTATGCTGTTGAAAGACGAAGAGGTTTCAGAATCTAATAAAGAGCATATAGATAAGAAAAGGTCAGAGTTGACAGAACAACAAATCCAATTGTGTGTATCGGTACTGAAAACTACCGATTGCTACGATCAATTAGAGACATTGGAAAAGGCAACTCCTAAACAGTTGTTGGCGATGCGTAGTTTAAGGAAGGATATACGTTCTACTATTTCTAATGCATTTGTTGATGTGATGGTAAATTTGAAAGAGCGCTACCCAACATTGACTGGTGATGATGTCTTTTATTGTGTCCTTTCATTGCTTTATTGTTCAAAAACTGTCATGATGGAGTTGATGGATGCAACTTCAGATGCTCTTAAAACACGTAAAAATCGCATAAAGAATAAAGTCGATGCTCAACTTTTCGAACGTGTATTTGGAGCTGATAATCAGTGATATGTAATGCTTAATCTCTGCTTATCTTTTTTTTAAATAGGGTCTTGTTACCATTGTTACCACGTAAAAATCGTTTCTTTTGCTGCATCTGTGTATTTTTGGAGCTAAATTTTAAACCCATTTATTATGAAAGCTAAATTTTTACCTCTTTTATTGTTGGCTATTTTACTTCAAGTAAGTATGTTCTCTTTTGCGAATGAAATGACATCTGCGCGTCGAATCAGACTAAAAAATAAAACTGAGGTACAACATCGGTCTATCCCTGTTACTCCTGATGCTTGTATTGAAAACTCATTGTTGTCTATTGACCTTCTTTCTACTGTTCCTACTGTAACTGTAATTATAAAGAATGCAGAAACAGATGAAGTTGTTTATACATCTACTGATTTAAATGTAGATAAGGTTTATATTGATCTTACAGGTGAGGAGAAAGGTAAATATACTTTGGAGATACAACTTCCAAAGGAGGCTTTTACTGGAGATTTTGAATTAGAATAAATCTTTGAAATATATATTATTTGCAACTAACATAATGATGATATACCTAAATCATTAACTGATGAAGCCCCGCTGTTGAAATATATGGCGCATTGCTGAAATGACGATTTAGATGACCGAAAGGGGAAAGAATCGGTTAACTTTTATTCGTGGGCTTAATAAGCCTTGTGAAAGGCTCATTAAGGTATATTGAAACGTAAAATTAAAATCACTTTTTTTAATTGTGTGCTGAAATACTACTGGTAGGGTGTTCGAACGATTTTATAGTTCGGATAATAAAGTTCATTCAGCAACAATGTGATACACCTGTTAGTAGATGAGAAATCTGTGATAGATGTATTCTCTGTGAGAAAAGCTCTTGGACTTCTTATTTTAGAAGTCCAAGATTTTTTTTAGAGAGAGTATGATGGAAGAAATGGCTGACGAAGAAAAAGTGTCTTTTGAACTATTCAAATATATTATTTGGATTATTTGTGAGGTAATTTCTGTGTGTTACCTCTTGTTACTTATTTTGTGTGATACTGTTACTTCTGTTACCAAGTAAAATTCGTTCCTTTCCTTATACCTGCATACCTTTGGCATAAATCTTTAACACACAGGCATTATGGAAACGAAACTTCTATTCTTTTTATTGTCAGGTATTTTATTCCAATCAAATATAGGTATATATATGATGGAGCAAACCGAGAAATGTCAGGTTACTTTGAAGATTGCTATTCAAATGCACTCGCATTCTATTTCTATTTTTCCTAATAACTTCTGGAGGAGTTCGTAGATGTTGCTTAGTTGGCATTTACATTAACTGTTATTATGACTATTCCAAAAATGTAGAATGGGATGAATAATTAATTTATCCTGTTAGATGGATATTGTCATTATGTATTTGGGTAAAAATACTTTTCTGAGTTTTCTCTCTTAAATAAAAACAAATCTAAATTTAACCAAGATGAAAGAAAAATTATTGATTTTGGGAGCAATGGTGGCTTTGTGCTGCTCTTGTGCGGGGAATTCTGTATTATTAGATACGGAATCCGAATTGAACGGCTTGAACAATGAGTATGAGCTAGGTACGTTGGAAGTGAGTGATAATGGTCTAAAATGCGAAACTTTGGGTGATGAAGATTCTATTCAGGTTTTGAAGGACAATTATATCGCGGAAATTATGGGACGTATGGAAGTTGCTAAAGAGAAGGTAATGCGTACGGCTTATGGTGCAACATCGCCTAGGGTCGGAGTTTTCAGGGTTGGTTCTTGTGGTAATTACAAGTATTTATCAATAAAAATTGATTGTGAAAACGGAAATAGTAAAACTAGCGTAAGTGGTAATGTTGGAGATACGTATGTTGATGGTGGAGATAATATGCGTCTCGAATTTTGTATGGTGGATGCGGGATTTCGTTATCCGGGGGGAGTCTTTTTGTTTGAGGATGTACCTTTAGAGACCATGACATTGGTCCGTTATCATGATACGGAAGATGGTGGTCATAATGGCGTGTGGTCTGATGATCCTAATTATTATGATGTAATGCATATTTCTGGAATGTCTAAATTAGATTCTAATGCTACATTGGCATGGAATATAAATAGGAATATGACTAAATGGGGCGATATTCCAGTGGGACCTGCAGGTATTAATTATGGGGTCATTGCTCCTGCTGAAATGGCTTCAGGTAATTTGTATTTTGATGATGAAGATCATAATAATAAGAATTGGGCACAAGTTTGGTTAGGACCCCAAAACCAATATGAACCGCATGGTACATATTATGGAGTCCAGCTGGATCGAAATACAAGATATCACGTATGCCTTAATACGGATAAAACCAATTTCACAAAATTGGTGCGATCAGCTATCTAATTATTAATTTGTTTATAATCAATTCTTATTGGTAAAACTTACCAATAAGAATTGATTTAATTAGCACATAGACATGAAAATATTGTATTTCTTTCTCTTCTCTTTTCTTTTTATTGCTTGCAATACTCCTGTTATAAATAAGAATGATGTTGTTGCAGAAGTGAATGGAGAACAGATTCTTCTTTCAGAATTGGCGTCTCAAAGTAAACAAGAGATTTTTGATATATTGAATACAGCGTATGAAATCAAAAGTCGGGTACTTGCAGGTCTGATCAAACAGAAACTGTTAGAAGATGCAGCCAAAAAAGAAAACATGTCTTTGGAAGAGTTTATCGATTGGTTTGTTCAGCAGAAAATATGTGTAGGGCAGGATAGTTTGAAAAAACGATATGGATTTAATACACAAAGCTTTTATGTAAAAGGTGAATTAATCCCGTTAGTGAAAGGTTCTTTGGAGGAGAAACTATCTTATCAACAGAAACTTCGGAGTCGGATTGTTCAGGCATTGGTTGATTCTTTATATCAAAAGGCGGATATTAAAAGATTTTTATATCCTCCAAAACAGCCGGAATGTGTTGTGAGGGATTTGTGTGTATATTATAGGGGGAATTTAGACTCTCCTGTTTCTTTTATTGTTGCCTCTGATTATAATTGTGAGCGCTGTGTACAATTTGAAAAGACATTGTCCAAGCTCTATGATAATTATAAAGAGCGGGTTAAATTTGGTTTTGTGCATTTTGCAGATGCTCCTTCGTTAGCAGCTTTGGCATGTGAGGCTGCTGGTGAGCAAAAACAATTCTGGACTTTTCATGATACTATATTTAACTATTCAGGAGTAGCAGATTCCGCTTTTATATATAACTTAGCAAAGTCTAAAAGATTGAATATGACAGAATTTGATGCCTACTTACATTCTTCTGACAAATATAAGGAGATGGATAAGGTCATCAATCAGTTAGTAGAAAGGGGGCTGATGGCTACTCCTACCATCATAATTAATGATCGTTTGGTGTACGTCACAAACAGCTATGAAGAATTGTCCAGACTATTGGAGTATGAACTATAACACAAAAGATAAAAGATGAGACTTTACTTTAATCTGAATAAGATAACTTATCTGTTTCTAATGCAGGCTTTATATCTTTGTATTGCTTGTGAGGAGCCGTTTGATGTAGGTATGCCGATCCCGGAAGATGCCATAGTATTTGATGGAGTGATAACCGATGAACCCCCACCCTATTATTTTGTATTAAGTAAACCGTCAACTAAACTGAAATACCCTGAAAATCGTAGTTTTGATAGGATTAATGATGCAGAAATTGTTATTGTTGATTTGACAACAGGTATAAGAGATACATTACAGAATGCCAAATTGACTGGTTATCAGGATTTTCGATTTTATGATCACTATAGAGATAAAGATGTTACTGTTTATATGAAATGGCTTCCTGGTGAAACGCCTGGTGGACTTTATGTTACTAATAAGATTTATGGAGTTGAAAATCATACCTACGAACTTCATATCAAATACAAAGGAAAGGAATATACAGCATGTGAGCGGATGGTGCCTAAAACTCCAATAGACAAAATAGTAATGAAACGTATTGATACTGGAGAAGGTGAACCTAATGAAACTCCATGTATCAGTTTTTATAATCCTCCTGAAGAGCATAACTATTATTTGCTTAAAACAGATTTTTGTTCTTCAAAAGTGCTTCGTGTCGCATCTGTTTATAATCTATATTATGGAACAACGAATAGTGCCGGTTGGCCATATTCTATTTTGGATGATGAATATTTGGCGGAAAATGTGATAGACTATGTTGTGAGCGAGGGAGAGCAGTTTGTACTCCCTAATCGTCCGGGGTTTAGCTATCCTGTAAGTGATTCCATTTGGATAAAAATGCAGTCCATATCTGAAAATTGCTATCAGGTGTTTGATCAAATGATTAAGCAAATACGTTCGGATGGTGGAACTTTCTCTCCGCGTCCGACCTCTGTAAAAAGTAACATTGATAATGGTGCTTATGGAATATTCCGTGTCAGTGCTATCTCTGAAATCTATTTTTATAAGAAACATAGGATTTGATGGAAAAATACCTGTTATTATTTATATTATCCTGCTGTGGAAATTTCACCATATGTAATGCTCAGACGATTACTGTCAGAGGTCGTGTGACCGACAGAAAAACCGGAGAAGTGCTCTCGGATGCTAACATTGGAGACCTGATGTCGAGAACAGGAGTAGCTGCCAATACGTATGGGCTATATTCCATTCGTATTAAAGGTGGACGTTGTGTCTTAAGATGTTCGATGCTGGGCTATGTAACCCAAATGGATACGTTGACTCTGACTGCAAATTCGGTTCATAATTTTGCTTTGATGCCCGATAACTATCAACTAAGTGATGTAGAGGTAATGGGAAATCAGAAAGCAGGAGGACAGTTGACATTGAACCAGAAAGATATTCAGGCACTTCCCACTTTAGGAAGTGAACCTGATGTATTGAAGTCATTACAATATCTTCCGGGAGTCATTAGTGGCAATGAAGGTTCCAATAATATATCTGTTCGAGGGAGTAATCAATGGGGTAACTTGATATTGCTGGATGAGGCAATGGTTTATAACCCGAATCATGCATTGTCTTTCTTTTCTGTGTTCAATAACGACGCTATACAGCAAGTGAGTCTTTATAAATCTTATTTTCCATTGAAGTATGGTGGAAGAACTTCGTCTGTTATTGATGTCAAAATGCGCGAAGGAAACAATCAGGAGAAACACCGGAGTGCTACAATTGGAGTTATCGCTTCTAAAATCCAGTTGGAAGGTCCGATAAAGAAAGGGAAAACATCTTACCTGGTAGCTGGTAGATTTGCTTATCCGGGAGCTGTACTTAACGTACTGAAACAGTTTCGTGGTACTAAAATGAGCTTTTATGATGTAAACGCCAAAATTAATTCTACATTAAATGACCGGAACCGGATTTTCTTTTCAGTATATAATGGCGGCGATCATACTTTTTTTAATCAGCTGGTACGCGGTTATGGCATGAACTGGGGAAATACTACCGCTACTTTTCGATGGAACCGCGTCTGGACAGATCAATTGTCGGGAAACTTCAGTGCTATTTTTAGTAATTATTATTATCGCTATAAATCAATAACGGATGGAATGAAGTTCTTGTGGAAATCGAATATCCAATCTTATCAATTGAAGTATGATGCGGATTATGCTGTTAATAATGCGTTACATATCAGGAGCGGACTCTCTGCGCATGTGTTTACCACAATGCCCGGAAGTATTAGCAGTTGGGGGGATTTTAGTAATGTTGTTCCCTACCGGATGGACAGGCGGTCTTTATTGGATATGGCAGCCTATGGAGAAGCGACTTATAAAATTTCATCGGCATGGCAGTTGAATGGGGGAATCCGTTTACCTGTTTTTTACACTCCTAAAGTTGGAGAACTCAAACAAAAGTGTTACATAATACCTGAACCGAGAGCCGAGTTGTTCTACTTCCCCGGAACCGGAAACCGTTTGCACGCGGCTTTCACGCAGTCTTCACAAAACCTGCATATGTTGTCTAATTCCTCTGTGGGTATTCCTTCTGATATGTGGATACCTGCTAATGGACAACTGAAACCTGCAGTGATGAAGCAAGTGGCTTTGGGATATGAGAGAAGCCTGGCGAAAGGAATGTATACTCTCTCTCTGGAGACTTATTATAGAAAGACCAACCATATCGTTGATTTTGTAGATAATGCGAATATCTTTTTGAATAATCAGATAGAAACACAGTTGACTACTGGTTACTCAAAGGCCTATGGAGCGGAATTTTATATATCTAAAAACAGTGGGCGGCTAACCGGATGGATTAGCTATACCTTTTCACGTGCCCGGAATTATATTGCTACTCTTGGAGATAAAGAATATCCGCCTGTCTATGATCGTCCACATAGCTTGAAGATATTTCTGAATTATGAGGCCGGACGTAAGCGGAGGTGTGCTTTTGCAGCTACCTTCTCGTACAATTCAGGGATGAATCTGACATTGCCTATTGCTCATTACCGGGTGAACGGTACAGCTTTCTATATCTATTCTACAAGAAATGGTTATCGTGCTCCTGCCTTTCATGAATTGAATTTATCCATGACTTGTAAAACTGGCAAAAGAGGTCGATTGATTCTTTCTGTGATGAATGTATATAACAGAAAAAATGTGTTTACTATCTATACGAGTAGAGATGACTATGATTTCTCTGATATTGGCATGCATAAAATGTATTTGTATGGTGCACTGCCATCTATCTCTTATCAATTTACATTTTAGTTAGTTTGAACTATAGTCTGTTATTCTATGTTTTTTTGTACTTTTGCACTCGTTACAACCATAAACCCCGTAAAGAGTGATGAACCAGATAAATTCCGTATGCGTATATAGCGCTTCCAGTACCAAGATAGATGCTGTTTACTTTCAAGCAGCCGAGACTCTCGGCCGTCTGTTTGCCGAACACCATATCCGTTTGATAAACGGAGCTGGAAGTATCGGCCTGATGTGCTCTGTGGCAGATGCTGTGTTGAAAAATGGCGGTGAAGTGACCGGAGTGATTCCCCGCTTCATGGTGGAACAAAACTGGCATCATACTGGACTGACAGAGCTGATCGAGGTAGAATCCATGCACGAACGCAAACAGAAGATGGCCAATTTGAGTGATGGTATCATCGCTTTGCCGGGTGGATGCGGTACCCTTGAAGAATTGCTGGAAATTATCACTTGGAAACAATTGGGGTTGTATCTCAATCCGATTATAATTCTCAATACAAACAGATTTTTCGATCCATTGCTCGAAATGCTTGAAAAAGCAATCGATGAAAACTTTATGCGACGCCAACACGGTGATATATGGAAAGTGGCGCAGACACCGGAAGAAGCAGTTCAGCTGCTTTATGAGACTCCTGTATGGGATATTTCCATTCGTAAATTTGCAGCGATATGATAGGTGATACACTAAGTTCCCAGAACACGGATACCTTGTCTCTTCTCCAGCAGAAACAGATTAGTCCGGCAAAGGCAGACAGTGATAGCCTGCAGTTGGCCGATCTTCATGCTGTACAAGAGGTTGATTCTGGCTTTGAAGGAACCCCTATCTCCTACTCTCCCCGTACGGACGATGCTATCGCACTGACATTACTGGCTTGCTTCTTTCTTTCCTCTATTGCCTTGGCACGCGGAAAGAAATTTCTCTCCCAACAGGTGAAAGACTTTGTGTTACATCGCGAACGGACGAGTATTTTTGATAGCTCTACGGCGGCTGATGTGCGTTATCTCCTTGTGCTTGTATTGCAGACCTGTGTCTTGTCGGGCATCACATTTCTCAATTATTTTCATGATACATGTCCTGCTCTGATGGACCATGTATCCTCCCTCCTTTTGCTGGGTATTTACGTTGGTTTTTGCCTCGCTTATTTCTTACTAAAATGGTTGCTTTATATGTTTCTGGGGTGGACGTTTTTTGATAAAAATAAGACAAATATATGGCTGGAATCGTATTCTGCGCTCATATATTATGTCGGATTTGCCCTTTTTCCGTTCGTTCTTTTCCTGGTTTATTTTGATTTGAGTCTAACGAATTTGGTTATAATTGGGTCTATTATTTTAATTTTCACTAAAATATTGATGTTTTATAAGTGGATAAAGCTTTTTTTTCATCAATTTAGCGGGCTTTTCCTATTAATTTTGTACTTTTGCGCTCTTGAAATAGTACCTTGTCTTTTACTGTATCAGGGTATGATTCAAATGAACAATATTTTGCTAATAAAATTTTAGGACGTTGAAAATTAAAAAAGTACTAGTGTCGCAGCCTAAGCCTGCGTCAGAGAAATCTCCCTATTACGACATAGCTGAAAAGTATGGCGTTAAAATAGATTTCCGGCCCTTTATTAAGGTTGAAAGTCTTTCGGCGAAAGAATTTCGGCAACAGAAAATTTCGATTCTCGACCACACTGCCGTAATATTCACTTCGCGCCATGCTATTGACCATTTTTTCACTTTGTGTACTGAATTGCGCGTGACAATTCCCGAAACTATGAAGTATTTCTGTGTGACGGAAGCTGTTGCATTGTATATTCAAAAATATGTGCAATATCGTAAGCGTAAGATCTTCTTTGGAGCTACTGGAAAGATTGAAGACCTGATTCCTTCCATTGTGAAGCATAAAACGGAGAAGTATCTCGTTCCGATGTCAGACGTACATAATGACGATGTGAAAAACCTGCTCGACAAGAACAACATTCAGCATACGGAAGCTGTGATGTATCGCACGGTGAGCAACGACTTTACACCGGACGAAGAGTTTGATTATGATATGTTAGTGTTCTTCAGCCCTGCCGGAGTGACTTCTTTGAAGAAGAACTTCCCGGATTTTAATCAGAAAGAGATTAAGATCGGAACGTTCGGATCTACTACCGCACAGGCTGTACGTGACGCAGGTCTCCGTCTGGACCTTGAGGCTCCTACGGTGCAGGCTCCGTCAATGACTGCCGCACTTGACATGTTTATCAAGGAAAACAATAAATAAACAGAGTGGGTATATATACTTTGTGTAAAGCCGAAAGGCTGAATAGTAAAATTTTGATCGGAAAGATGTTTGAAGGCGGTGTTTCTAAATCGTTTTCCATCTTTCCGATACGCGTTGTATATATGCCTGTCGAGCAGGGCGAGGCTCCTGCTTCCATATTAATCAGTGTATCGAAACGTCGTTTTAAACGGGCGGTGAAACGCAACCGGGTGAAACGCCAGATACGTGAAGCCTACCGGAAGAACAAGTCTCTTCTGGTGGATGAACTGCAACGCCGGGAGCAACGGTTAGCCGTTGCCTTTATCTATCTGTCGGACGAGCTTGTTGCTACTGCCGAGCTGGAAGAGAAAATGAAAATAGCGCTTGCGCGCATCTCCGAAAAACTATTCTCATGAAACCTCATAACTCCCGGATATCTACCGCGTGGGTATTCGTTACGGGAATTTTGAGAAAGGTATTTTCCTTCTTCCTGCTTGTTCCCATCTATTTTTACCGGATTTGTATTTCACCCCTTACTCCTCCCTCTTGTCGGTTCACGCCTACTTGTTCAGCGTATGCGCTCGAAGCAATTAAGAAACATGGTCCTATAAAGGGGCTTTATCTTGCTGTGCGGCGTATTCTGCGATGCCATCCCTGGGGTGGTTCCGGTTATGATCCCGTGCCTTGAGACAACTGAAACGAGAAATAGAAAATGAAAAAGAATGTGACTGATATTTTAGATATCCATACTCATAAACAGGAAGTTGATACCCAAGGAAAATCCATCATCAATTATCCGTTATTGGCAGACTCTCCATTGTATATGCCTCTGGCAGAGAATGTGGAAGTGGCTGTGGGTAGAGGATCTTATTATTCTATTGGTATTCATCCTTGGGAGGTGAGAGAGAGTAATGTCAGTCAGCAATTGAGCTTTCTTCAACAGCAGCTACAGAGAAAGCAGTTTGTAGCTGTAGGAGAGGCGGGGCTGGATAAATTGGCAAAAGCTCCGATGGAGCTTCAGTTAGCGGTGTTTAAGGAACAGGTAAAGTTGTCGGAAAAGCTCGGTTTGCCGTTGATTATTCACTGCGTGAAAGCAATGGAAGAACTGCTGGGTGTGAAAAAAGAATCTCGCCCCCAACAACCTTGGATATGGCATGGCTTTCGTGGAAAACCGGAGCAGGCGGTACAGTTGTTGAAGAAAGGGTTTTATCTTTCTTTTGGGGAATATTATCCCGATGAAACGATGCAGATAGTCCCCGATGAACGCCTATTTTTGGAAACGGATGACAGCTTGCTTGATATTGAAGATATCCTGTGTCAGGCAGCCAGGGTGCGTGGGGTAGAAGTGGAAGCGTTGTGTGAGGTGATTCGCCGGAATATCCAAAATGTCTTTTTTAAGGCGTAAGAGTTGTATCTTCCGAGAAAGAGTCGTACTTTTGTCGCACATGGAATTGAAATACAATAAAAACCAAATAATTAAAGAGTAATACGATGAATTTTGTAGAAGAATTGAGATGGCGTGGCATGTTGCAGGACATCATGCCGGGAACAGAAGAGTTGTTAAGCAAAGAGCAGGTGACTGCCTACTTGGGTATCGACCCGACTGCCGATTCGCTACACATTGGTCACCTTTGTGGAGTGATGATCCTTCGTCATTTCCAACGCTGCGGTCATAAGCCGTTGGCACTGATCGGTGGCGCTACAGGTATGATTGGTGACCCTTCCGGTAAATCGGCAGAACGTAACCTGCTGGACGAAGAAACATTGCGTCACAATCAGGCATGTATCAAGAATCAGCTTGCCAAGTTCCTCGACTTCGAGTCGGATGTACCTAACCGTGCCGAGCTGGTGAACAATTACGACTGGATGAAAGACTTCACTTTCCTCGATTTTGTTCGCGAAGTAGGTAAGCACATCACTGTAAACTATATGATGGCGAAAGACTCTGTGAAACGTCGTCTGAATGGTGAAGCACGTGATGGATTGTCATTTACTGAGTTCACTTACCAATTGCTTCAAGGATATGATTTTCTTCATTTGTATGAAACAAAGGGGTGTAAGCTCCAAATGGGTGGTTCTGACCAGTGGGGAAACATCACTACCGGTGCCGAATTGATCCGCCGTACCAATGGGGGAGAGGTGTTCGCATTGACTTGCCCGCTGATTACAAAGGCTGATGGTGGTAAGTTTGGTAAAACAGAATCCGGAAATATCTGGCTGGACCCTCGCTATACTTCACCATACAAGTTCTATCAGTTCTGGTTGAACGTAAGCGACTCCGATGCCGAACGTTATATTAAAATCTTCACCTCCATCGAGAAAGAAGAAATTGAAGCATTGATTGCCGAACATCAGAAAGCTCCGCATTTGCGTCTTCTCCAGAAACGTCTGGCTAAGGAAGTGACTGTGATGGTTCATTCTGAAGATGATTATAACGCAGCAGTAGACGCATCGAACATTTTATTCGGTAATGCGACTTCGGAAGCTTTGCGCAAACTGGATGAAGATACGCTGCTTGCTGTATTCGAAGGAGTGCCTCAATTTGAGATTTCCCGTGATGTATTGGCAGAAGGAGTAAAGGCTGTTGATCTATTCGTTGATAATGCGGCCGTATTTGCGTCGAAAGGTGAAATGCGTAAATTGGTTCAGGGCGGTGGCGTTTCGCTGAATAAGGAGAAGCTGGCAGCCTTTGATCAGGTAGTTACGACTGCTGACCTGCTCGACGAGAAATATCTGCTTGTTCAGCGCGGCAAAAAGAACTATTATCTGCTGATTGCAAAGTAATAATGCATGATTCATTCGATAGAATATAAAAAAGTGAACGAAATATTTGGAGGTTTGCTTGCAAACCTCTATCTTTGCACCGCTTTTTAAGAGAAAGCACATAAGTTTGGACTATGGTGTAATGGTAGCACAACAGGTTTTGGTTCTGTTTGTCCAAGTTCGAATCTTGGTAGTCCAACGAAGAAAAGCCCTGAAAGAGATATCTTTCGGGGCTTTTTCTTTTTTTGTGGATGCAAAGTCACTTCTTAAGTCATTAGAACGTTCACATACGGAACAACAACATGATGATTTCTATAGTTTGGTTGCAAAAGCGGAGGAAGATGCCTTGAAGAAGTATCTCTCTATTAGGATGTAAGAAATTTGTTATAGCTTATTTGTACGTAATATTGACTGTTTCGATGTTTGCCTTACTCATCTTTGAATAGACTTCTATATTGTTAGCAACAATATATTTACATTTCTATAATAAATCCAAATACCGTTTTTAATAAATAGTGAGAGAGTTTATTAAGAACGGTATCTGAGTTTATTAGAAACTATTTTCAGAGAATTATTGGAATATGTGGGATTTATATATACAAAATGGGAGAAAATCAATACTGATTTTCTCCCATTCGGTTCTTCCATATATGGAAATATATGTTTTGATAATGTGTTATTATGTCTTGATTTTTATATAACTCATATTGCTTTTTTCTTTTTCTGTTCCTCAAAGATACAAAATAAAAAGAGGAAAGTCAATAGCTAATCTTATTTTAATGGAAGTATAAGCAGAAAACGTGCGCCATTGGTGTAGCTCTTGTCTACTTTGACTTCTCCATGTAATCGTTCGGCTATGGTGCGGCATATATTCAGTCCCAGTCCTGATCCCTGTTTGAACTCATCCAACTTCTTGAAGCGTTCGAATACACTATCCATCTTGTCGGCAGGGATGCCCGGCCCGGTGTCGCTGACAGAGAACGTGATTCTGTCGGGATACTCGGTCAGTGAACAATGCAGATGGATTTCCCCTTTTTCTGTGTGCTTCTCTGCGTTGGTAAGGAAGTTGATAAGCACTTGTTGCAGGCGTTGTTCATCTGTGGTGATCTGGAAATCGTCTGCCACTTCGGAGGTATAATAAAGCTTCACTCCTTCCGCTTTTCGATCCATTACGGTAGAGAGTATGAGCCTGCACATTTCGTTGCAATGGCAGGAAGTCAGGTTCATGGTGTATTTGCCGCTTTCCAGTGCGGAAAGGTCAAGAATATCGTTGACAAGCGTGGTGAGCAGTTCGGAGTTGTGTTGGACGAGCGAGCTGAATTCTAGCTTTTCCTCATCTTCCAATGGCAGATCCGGGTTGGATAATAATTGTGAGAATCCTACGATGGCATTGAGCGGGGTACGGATTTCGTGGCTCATGTTCTGCATGAAATGAGTCTTCATCTTGTCTGCCTGTTCGGCACGGTCGCGGGCAATCGTCAGTTCTTCGTTCTTCTCTTGCAGTTGTCTGATTGATTTTCTGCGTAGATAAAGGTAGAGCGTGAGGGCTATGGCAAAGAAACAGAAGAATATCAGGATGAATTTCAATATCATCAGCTGGCGTTCGGATTCTGCCTGTTTAGCTACCATAAGACTCTGTGTACGTTCGGTTTCCGCTTTGAATTGTGCGAGCTCCAGGTTACGGTTTTTTAGTAGTAGCTCGTTATTTTCGGCGTTCATCTTCTCGATTTCCACTTGCGATTTCGTTTGCTGCAGTTCGAGCGTTGTCTTTTGCAGGTTTAATTGTGTGTTTTCCAGCTGCAAGGCTTGCGCTTTTCTTTTCAGTTGTTCGTTGCCGATACGCACATTCAGTTCCGACAGGTCGGCAGTCTGTATGAGTTGGTTCAGAGAATCCTGTAAACTCTGGAGCTTCTGAAGCGCTTGGTAAGCGTCTTTGTACTTCTGCTCTTTTGCGTAAATATTTGCCTGAAAAGCTATTCTCTCATGTAAGATAGAGGTGGAGTCGGCGAGAGCATGCGCTTTATCATATTGTTGGTTGAGTATATAATTGTATATCTTCAACTTATTCAGTTCATTCCTTCTGGTTTCACCATGTTTTTCGGTCGCTTTTAAACATTCCTGATAATAGCTTTTGAATTCCTCCTCCCTGTCGAGCGCGTATAAAAGTGTGCATTTACGCAGCATACAGGCATATTTGTTGGTTGAAGTCTTGGCACACTTGATTCCTTTCTCGGCATTTTCGTAGGCTGCTTCATATTGTTTCAGGTTTTGTTGGAGCATGGATATGTTCCAGTATATATAAGATATATCCTGCTCAGGGAGCTTCTCCTGTGTGTATACCAGCGATTGTTGGTAGTAATCCAGTGCCGTCCGGTTTTCCCTGCGCGCAAAGTAAATGTTTCCCATCATTCGCAGGCAAGTGGAGATACCGTAGGGATAGTCGTCGGCAAATGCCTGTTCTTTAGTCAATTCAGCCTCCTGGAGCGCACGCAGGGTATTACCTGTGTTCATCAGGTAATTAACTTTGTAGATGCTGCCAAAGTAGTAATATTGCAGGTAGTTGTTCTTTCGGGATATCTCCTGAAGCCTGCTGATTGCTTTCTCCAGTAATTCCGTTTTCCCATTATTGAAATAGTAGATTACCGGAATGGTAAGAGCGAGGCATTGTGCCTTTTTATCGTTGATCCGGATGGCTTTGGTATAGATAGTATCAGCTATTTCCAGTCCGGTTGCGTTGTTACGGTGTTTAGTTGCCTCCTCATAAAGTAGATAAAGAGAGTGGTCTATCTTGTACGGATTGTCCTGCGCCTTGGTTGGAAGGAGAGATCCGATAAAGGTGAACAACAAACATATACTGATATACCTGACTATTTTCATCTTGATTACTATGGATTTACAGTGTTCTTATTGTTTATTTATGGCATTGTTATATTCGTATTCTTTGGCGGGAATCACCCACATCCAGTTGTTGGCGTCTTCCGGGTTGATAGTTACGGCTGCGTTGGTCATGTAGTTTCCTCCGTCTTCGAAGGTGTGGCGTACGATGGTGTCTTTGCGCCGTTTGAAGTCAAACCAGCTGAATCCTTCGCCCCATAGTTCGATGCGGCGGTAGAACTTTATTTCGTCGAGCAGTGCCTGACCGCTCTTGTCGCAAGTATATTGAGGGTCGCGTCCGCTGTCGCGGATCAGTTCTTTCAGTAATTGCCTTGCTTCCGCTTCTTTTGAAGGCGTCAGGTGGCAGTTGGCTTCTGCTTCGATGAGATACATCTCCGAACTGCGGAAAAGATTGAAAGGCATGGCACCTACTTTGTCGATACACTTAAATTTGAACGACATATAAGCGTATATTTTTGCCGAAGTATTCAGGTCGGGATGCAACCCTTGGGCGTAACTGGTGAGTGCACTTCCGCCCAGACCATTGTTTGTTATACCACCCGTGTTATAAGTATATTCGAGCGGATCGAGAAAAAGTCCCCTGCGGATATCACTTTCCGGTAATGCATCGTACTGTTCACGGTTGATACAGGCCGGATAAGTGCATACAAGAGTAGAGGAGGAGTTGTATGCAAGGCGTGCGGCGAGGGATGAGTTTCCCAGCGATTCTTCTTCACTGTCATAGATACTCCATATCCATTCGCGGTTGACGGTACTGAATCCGTCGAAATATTCATCGGCATTCATAAGCGGATAACCGGCACGTGCTAGTGCAGCGTAATGGGCGGCAGTACTCCAATCCTCACGGGTGAGTGCGGCACGGGCATAGGTGGCGTAAGCGGCATTCACATTGATTTTGTGATTCTCGTCTTCTTTGCGGGCAATTCCGGATGCCTGATAATAGGTGATGGCCTGGTTAAGGTCGTTGTAAATCTGTTCGTAACAGGCCAGCATAGAAGAAAGAGGACAGTCGCCGGTAGAAGATGTATTGAGCCGGAGAACCACCCCTTCAGCACTGCCGTTTTGCGAATCGCACCAGCGTGGCGAGTAGAACTGCAGCAGTTGCAGGTAACAATAGGCACGGTAGGTTAGTGCCTGCGCATAAATATATTTGAATTTATGACTACCTTCGGGGTCGACATAATTTATAATAGCGTTGGCATTACTGATTACTTTGTAGTAATAATGCCACATATACTCCGTGTAACTACTGGTAGGTATGGCATGAGAAGCCCCGTTGAATATCGTATAGAAATTGTTGCGGGGACAATACATGTCAGCCCCCTGATACTCGGCATACATCAGTTTGACAGATCCTTCACCGTTGAATGACACGCCATCGAGTTTATTAGTGGGGTAAGTGGTTTTCATCAACTTCTCCAATCCGCTGACAGCATAGGCAGCGTACGCTTCATCCTTGAATAAATCGGCAGGAGATACCTGATTGGTAGGGGCGGTATCCAGATAGTCGCTGGCGCAGGAGTAACACAACAGCGTCAGGAGCAGGCAGAATCCTATGGAGTGATTCAGGAATTTCATGTGTATGGCTTTTTTCTTCATAAGGCTATAAGTTAATGTTGACTCCGAACGAGAAAACACGGGCGATACTCGTATAATTGTTGACGATTCCGTCAAAAGTCTGTACCGGGTTCAGCCCTTTGCGTTTGCTGAACAGGGCGACATTCTCTATGGCAGCATGCAAACGGATGCCGCCGAGTGTCAATCGTTTGCTCCATGTGGCGGGCAGGCGATAGGAGAGGGTGATGTTCTTGATGCTTAGATAGTCACCGCTTACAATATAGCGTGTAGATGCTTTCTGGCTGTTATATCCATTGATCGTTGCATCCAGATTCACTTGCGGAATACCCGATGGATCGAGACGGTTGGGCGATGTGGGCGTCATGCCTTCGGGGATTGCTGTCCATGCATTCAGTAAATCGGGAGTCAATGAATGTACGCCTACCGATGTCAGAGTCTGATAAGGCTGGTCGAAGACTTTGGAACCGCAACTGAAAATCATCAGGGCGGACAGAGTCAGGTCTTTCCAGCGGAGAGAGGTGGTGACCGAGCCGTTTATCTTCGGTAATGAACTGCCCGACCAGTCTTTGCGTGCATATCTCGGGTCGCCTGTATAATATTGTCCGTTGATGTCTACCCAACTGTCTGTCGGAATCGGATTTTTACCTTCGGTGCTCTCTTCTCCGTTTACGGGTGTTTTTCCATCCTCTCCGGCAATGTAATAAGCGTTGAAGTCCGGCAGATATACACTGCGACCTGTCATCTGGTCTACGCCAGCATACTGGTACAGCCAGAATTCATAAATGCTGTGTCCCTCTTTGAACTTCTGGAAATCTCCGTTCGTAATTCCCTCTTCCCGATCTTTATCCGGCAGTTTTCCGATCTTGTTTTTCACTTTGGAAAGGTTCAAACCTACATTCCATTCCCATTCCCGGTTGCGGATGATATCCCCGTCGGCAGAGAATTCCCATCCTTTATTGGAAACGTCTCCAATGTTTCGCCAGACGGTGGAAAGGCCTGTCGATGAGTCAGTGGCACCGGCAGATAGTGGTTGGATAAACTTGAACAGCAAGTCGTCCGAATGCTTGTTATAGTATTCGAAACTTAGGTTCACACGGTTGAAAAGACGAGTTTCCAGACCGATATTCAGCGAAGAATTCGTTTCCCATTTTAGTTCCGGGTTTTCGTTCTGCACTTTGTAGTAAGCGGCTTCTCCACCGTTGACGGCAGAGCCGTAGAGAGACATCCACTGGTACAGGCCATTACTGCTTCCGAAGTTATCGTTTCCCACTTGCCCGTAAGAAACCCGTAACTTGAGGCGGTTCAGCCACGACACGTTTTTCAGGAACGCTTCGTTGGAAAGCATCCAGCCGATACCTACGCTCCAAAAGTTACCCCAGCGATGGTCTGTATGGAAGATGGAGGAACCGTCGCGCCGGAAAGAAGCTTCGGCAAAATAAGTTTCGTTGTAGTCATACCGGGCCCGTGTGAAGTGACCCTCTGTACGATAGGTGTCTTTATATCCCTCACTGTAAGTTGTGGTGGTGAAATTTGAAAGTTCGTCTATTCCGGGAAAGCTCTCATTCTTTTTCTGTATGGCGTCGAAATTAAGCTTGTAATCATAGTTCTCGTGCCCCACCATCCATTCTACGAAATGCCTGCCGAACTGGTGTTTCCATGCCAGTAGCTGTTGCAGGGTGTATTCCTTATATTCCTGATCGATCTTGCTGATAAAACCAGTGTCCTTGTAAGCGCCTATTTCCGCATTTCCGTATTGGCTGTCCTCGATATTGCGCAGGCTGATATTGCCTTTCAATGAGAATGTAAAATCGCGTAGGAAAGAAACGTCCACATAGGCATTTCCTTGCAAGGTATTGGCAGCGTTCCACAACTTGTTCTTTTCGCTTTCCCACAGTAGATGGCGTCCATTGCTGGCGGCATCCGATTCCGAACGGCTTTCCGAACCGTCATCATATTGTTTTCCGCCTTCTTCGTTCAGGATATAATCTCCTTTGGAATGAAGCAATGAGCCGTCGCTGGCAAATACATCCTCTGTATAGTGGAGGTGCACCGGATAGATAGGTGCTATTCTCCGTGCAAAGTAAAATGCATTCGACAGGTTATTGGATTGCGCACTTCCGGCGGCTCCTATATCCCAGTTCGTTTTCTGGTGAGTGCCTCCGAGCGACAAGCCCGTTTTTAGCCATGGGCGTGGGGTGAAGTCAGCGTTGAGTGAGCCGCTAAGACGATTGAAATCACTTTTCCTGGTATATCCGTCTTCATTAAGATAGCCTAGCGAGAAACGGATCCGGTTCTTTTCATTGCCGGATTCTCCGCTTAGGTTGTATTCCTGGCGGTGACCGTTACGTGTGTAGGGAGAATACCAGTCGAGATCGTCCTTATATCCGTCCAGTATCCGGGCGTCGGATGCCAGATGACCGTTTGCATCGAAAAGGGCATTATCGGCTTTGTTATAGATGTTGATTCCTACTTTGCTGATAATGTCATTGTTGGTGGCGATGGTCGCTTCTTCGGGACTACTGCCGTTGCTGATAAGCTGGTTGCGATACCCCTGCCACATCGTTTCCATGAATTGATTGGCATTCATACGTTCGTAATCACCCTGTCCACGCGCGCTGAAGCCGTGGCGAATGTCCAGTTGAAGAGAAACTCCCTGTTTCTTCGCCTTTTTGGTGGTAATTAAAATCACACCATTCGAAGCCCGGCTACCGTACAATGCGCATGAAGCAGCATCTTTCAGTACGCTGACGCTTTCTATGTCTGCCGGATTAAGATCGGTGATCCATCCCGTATAGGGCATACCGTCTACCACGTAAAGCGGCTTATTGCTTCCGTTCACCGAACTGTATCCCCGGATCCGGACTTCCGCTTCGATACCAGGCTGCCCCACTCCGTCAATTGTCTGTAGCCCCGGTACTGCTCCGTTGAGCACGGAGATAACAGAACTGACCGGACGCATTTCGATTTGCTTACTGTCCACTACGGAAACAGCCCCGGTAATTGATCTTTTGAGGACAGTGCCATACGCTACCTGCACTACTACTTCATCCAGTTCGTTCACGTTCGGACGCAACCGGATTTCCATCATATTATGCCGGGCAGGCACTTCGATAGTTTGGTATCCTATGTAAGAAATAACCAGCATTTGCTGTCCGGGGAGGGTTGGTTGAAGACTAAACTTTCCATCCAGATCTGAAATACAGCCTTGCCGACTGCCTTTCACTGTGACAGAAGCACCTGTCAATGGTTCCCGGCTTTCCTCATCAATGATGATTCCTGTTATATTTTTTATTTGGGCATAAGTTAGGTTAATGGATAGAAGCATGTAAATGCATATCACTCCTATCTTTATTAAAGTATCTTCTGTCCGTCTTTTAATAATTGTCATAAGTTGTATATCTTGACGTATTTGTTGATTTTGCTTGCTATTTAAACATTTACAAAACTAATATATTATAATTAGTGTTATAATACATTGCCTCCTATTTATGCAATTTTAACGGTGTAGACTGCTAATTATTAGCTGAATTGGCAAATTAGATACTTTTTCTTGTTCTATATTTTATATTATTTGTTCTTGCGGCTCGAGAGATAGAGGCTTCTTTCTTTTTTTCATTGCATTAAGTAGAAATCTCTCCCAAAACGTATTATAGTTCGTTAAAAAAGTATACATTGCACGGATTCTGGACATTTTTGGTGGATAATTGGAACAAAATTGCAAGGTAAACCCGTTTTCTTTTGCTATTTTTGCATCGTGTACGTAAACGAAGTGCACGTAGAATAGAGAACTTATTCAATAACTATAAATAAATAAGGTATGAAAACGAACTATGAAATTCGCTATGCTGCGCATCCGGAAGATGCAAAAAGTTATGATACAACAAGAATTCGCAGAGATTTCTTAATCGAAAAGATATTTGTCCCCAATGAAGTAAATATGGTATATTCCATGTACGACCGTATGGTGGTAGGTGGTGCGCTTCCGGTAGGAGAGGTGCTGACGCTCGAAGCGATTGATCCGCTGAAAGCTCCGTTCTTCCTCACCCGTCGCGAAATGGGTATCTACAATGTTGGCGGTCCCGGTATTGTGAAAGCAGGCGACGCAGAGTTCGAACTGGACTATAAAGAAGCTCTTTATCTGGGTTCGGGCGACCGCGTAGTGACTTTCGAAAGCAAAGACGCTGCTCATCCTGCTAAATTCTACTTCAACTCACTGACTGCACATCGCAATTATCCCGACCGTAAGGTGACGAAAGCCGATGCCGTAGTAGCTGAAATGGGTTCTTTGGAAGGTTCCAATCACCGCAACATCAATAAGATGCTGGTGAATCAGGTGTTGCCTACCTGCCAGTTGCAGATGGGTATGACGGAACTCGCTCCGGGAAGTGTGTGGAACACGATGCCGGCACACGTACACAGCCGTCGTATGGAAGCCTACTTCTATTTCGAAATTCCCGAAGATCATGCTATCTGCCACTTCATGGGTGAGGTAGGCGAGACGCGTCACGTATGGATGAAAGGCGATCAGGCCGTTCTTTCACCCGAATGGTCAATCCACTCGGCTGCTGCTACCCACAACTATACCTTTATCTGGGGAATGGGTGGCGAGAACCTCGACTACGGCGATCAGGACTTCTCGTTGATTACAGATTTGAAATAACAACTACAATAGTTTTCCTAATTTAATAACAAAAAGAATTATGAATCAGTTTTTGAATTTTTCTTTGGAAGGTAAAGTAGCTCTCGTTACAGGTGCTTCTTATGGTATCGGATTTGCTATTGCTTCTGCATTTGCAGAACAAGGCGCTAAAGTTTGTTTTAACGACATCAATCAAGAGTTGGTAGACAAAGGTATGGCTGCTTATGCTGCAAAAGGTATCAAAGCTCACGGTTATGTATGCGACGTGACAGACGAACCGGCTGTTCAGGCGATGGTTGCTACGATTGCAAAAGAAGTAGGTACAATTGATATCCTTGTAAATAACGCAGGTATTATCCGTCGTGTTCCTATGCACGAGATGGATGCTGCTGATTTCCGTCGTGTAATTGACATCGACTTGAATGCTCCATTCATCGTTGCTAAGGCTGTTTTGCCGGCTATGATGGAAAAACGTGCAGGTAAGATCATCAACATCTGTTCTATGATGTCTGAATTGGGTCGTGAAACTGTATCTGCTTACGCTGCCGCTAAGGGTGGTTTGAAGATGCTGACTCGCAATATCTGTTCTGAATATGGTGAATACAACATCCAGTGTAATGGTATCGGCCCGGGTTACATCGCTACTCCGCAAACTGCTCCTCTTCGTGAGCCGCAGGCAGACGGAAGCCGTCACCCATTCGATTCATTCATCTGCGCTAAGACTCCTGCCGGTCGTTGGTTGGATCCGGAAGAACTGACAGGTCCTGCCGTGTTCCTTGCTTCTGAAGCTTCTAACGCTGTTAACGGTCACATTCTCTACGTAGATGGTGGTATTCTTGCTTATATCGGAAAACAACCGAAATAATAGCTGATAGAAGAAATTCCGGTAAGGTGATAGAATGGCAAAGAGCATCCTCTTTTCATCTGTCACCTTATTTTTTATTATTCCCTTTGCAGGAGCTATATGGCCGATTTATTGGACATATATGCCCAACGTGTTGAACATATAGCTCCAACACGTTGGATATATATAGCTGACGCGTTGGAGCTATACATCCAACATGCCGGATATAATAGCCTCTGATTTGCAAAGTATATGTTATTCATTCAATGTAGACTAATTATGAGAAAGATATTAATTCTGTTTGTTGTAGCCTTGATTGGTTTTGCTTCTTGTGCCGACAGCAAGCAGTCAATGACAGTCACAGTGACCAATTCTTTGGCTCTTGAACGGGCAGGGGAGATGGTTGAAGTGCCGATGAGCGATGTGGTCGCTAAATTGAAACTGGCGGATACGGCACAGATTGTGGTGCTTGACGTCGACGGTCAGCAAGTGCCTTATCAGGTGACGTATGATGAGAAGGTGGTCTTCCCCGTTACGGTAGGGGCAAACAGTGCGGTTACTTATACCATTCAACCGGGCACACCGGCACCTTTTGATGTCATTGCTTGCGGTAAATACTACCCCGAACGTCTGGACGACGTAGCCTGGGAGAATGATCTTGGCGGATTCCGTGCTTATGGTCCTGCTTTGCAGGCTCGTGGAGAACGTGGTTTTGGCTATGATCTTTTTACGAAGTATAATACTACGGAGCCGATTTTGGAATCTCTGTATGCTGAAGAACTTAATCCTGAAAAGCGTGCCAAGATAGCCGAACTGAAAAAGACAGATCCGAAAGCCGCTTCCGAATTGCAGAATGCCATCTCTTACCATATCGATCATGGATACGGTATGGATTGCTATGCCGTAGGTCCCACGTTGGGCGCCGGCGTTGCCGCTTTGATGGCAGGTGACACTATTATCTATCCTTACTGCTATCGCACACAGGAAATCCTTGATAATGGTCCGCTGCGTTTCACGGTGAAGCTGGAGTTTTATCCGCTGGTGGTCCGTGGAGATTCTAACGTGGTGGAAACACGCGTCATCTCCTTGGATGCAGGTTCTTATCTAAATAAAACAGTTGTTTCATATACCAATTTGAAAGAAGCAATGCCGGTAACTACAGGACTTGTATTGCGTGAACCGGACGGTGCGGTTGTGGCAGATGCTGCAAATGGCTATATCACTTACGTAGATCCTACAACTGACCGTAGCGGTGCAAACGGTAAGATATTTGTGGGTGCTGCATTCCCTGCACAGGTAAAAGAGGCGAAAGTGGTTCTTCTTTCCGAAAAGGAAAAGAAAGATCGTGGTGGAGCCGACGGTCATGTGCTGGCTATCAGCGAATATGAGCCTGGTTCTGAATATACTTATTACTGGGGATCTGCCTGGGATAAGGCGGCTATCAAGACTCAGGATGCGTGGAATAAATATATGGCTGAATATGCGCAGAAATTGCGTACTCCGTTGGCGGTGGCATATTAATTAATGTGCTGAATTGCTTATACAGTCAAAAAAGAAGGATTGTCGGGGTGTGACGAAACGCCCTCTTTAATTTCTTTTGCTCACTGAATACGCGATTCATTATTGAATATCATGCGTCTTTTCTAATAGATGAAGCAAAGGTTTCTTTTTATCAAAGGAACCTTTGCTTATTTTTATCTTTCTGAAAAAGAAAGAGAATTAAGAATGTGTCTTTCTGGAAAAGAAAGATAATGTCCTTGAGCTATCTTGTAAAAGCGTGTTGTTCGTAATATTCGTATGTCGTTCCGTCTTCTTTCTCTTTCTCACGAAGTTCATAGACTAATTCATTCTCTGTCATTGTGGTCACTGTCCACACTTCTGTGTAATTATCCTCTTCAGTGTCGATGAGAGTCAGCTTATTACCGGAGTAGCTCCATGTACCGTGATAATAATTAGTACTTCCGGAGGAGTTGTAGACATCTTTTTCTACATACGTACCATCTTCCTTGAACTCTATGGAATAACGGTTGGTTCCATTTACAAAATCTTCTTTAGAGTCACTTACCTTTTCACCATCTTCCCATTCTTGTGAAAGATAATACACTCCATTCCATGTTCCTAACAATAAATCGCGTGAACCGACAGCGTCATCGTCGTCATCGCCACAGGAATAAATGCTGAACGACAGTAATACTGCAACTATGCAAACGGTTGCTTTCCAGATTGTTTTCATAATAAATTGTTTTAATTGTTTGATTTTGAGATGATTTGTTTTTATGGGATTATTTGATAATCGTTTCCACATGTCCATTCTTGAAGAATAGGTAGAACGAGCTGGAATACATCCATTGCACTTCTCCATTTGATTCTTGAATAGTCTGCGGTTTGCCGAAGGCCAGCAGACATTCATCTTCCGTCATGCCTTTCACCGGCTTGTTGATACTGATTTCATTCCAGTGAGTGATTGGTGAAAGTTGGTTCGTTACGATGAAGTCGAACATTTTATTCAATACTTGCGATTCCACCTGTACGAAGTCATCCATGATTTCTTTGTGAGATGCTTTCTTGTCCGGTTGCAGCTTCTCCATGGGAGTGATTTTTTTCATTATCACTGCTGATGATTCTATCCGTATATTGGAAAGATAGTAGACCAGCTTGCCGTCTTTTACTTGAAACAGGGCTTTGCAATAGTAAGTATTCTTTTGATTTGAGTCTGCTTGCGAGGCAAGTATCAGATCGCAACTGAAGTTTTTAGCCGGCGCGTTTACCTCCGTTATCCCTTCCCGTAGCTGCGGACAGACATTTTTGACGGTCCATAACAGTGCATTAGCGTAGATGTTTACATCTTGCATACCACTGAAAGGGGTAAATCCGCTGACCACATATTTATTGCCGTCTGTACTGACGGGATAGCTCTTTTTCTGTTCGGTGAAAGTCTGTGCTATCAGCGGGATAACTCCCGTCAGCAGATACATGATTGCCAGAAATTGTCGTTTGGTCATCATATTCCGTTATTTTTAAGAAAACAGCATCCACGGCCCTTTTTGCGAAGAGAAAAGATCGTGGACGCTGAATAAATAATATGGTTTATTGAGGTTTGGTTGTCCTTAGAAGGCAATACCTAGACGAATCATAAAGTTACTGGTCTTGAATCCGTCGGCATCGCTGAATGTATCTATGAATCCGCGCTGATAGATGAGATCCAGGTTGAAACGGTCGTACCAGACTCCTACACCGATATTCATACCGGCATCGAAATGATTGTAGTCAACTTCCATGTAATCTGCGTAATCTCCCCAACTGATGCTCTCTCCGTCTGCTTTCATTTTGCTCGTGTAATCGTAGCTGGCAAAGACTCCTACATGCGGGTCGATATGAACATTGTCCGCCACTGCAAATTTCCATCCGAATGTGAACGGAGAGTATTGTATATTATGAGCCATGCACTTCGTGTCTTCCACTTTGAAACCACGGGAGCCGAGTCCAAATTCCATTCCCCAGTATCCTCCTGTGCTGCCTAAAGGCTTCTGGTAGCCAAATGTTGCGTTATATCCGATGTTTGAGTCAGCTCCTTCGGCTCCGTCACCGGAGAAGTTCATGATATTCAAACCTGCACGCAAGAACCATTGTGTGCTGCTGGCTTGCTTCTCTGTTTTGACGATTGCACTTCTGGATGATACGATTTGCGCTTGAGTTCCTACGCACAATAAGAGTGCGGCAATCATTGATAGTACTTTTTTCATTGTTATTTATGTTTTAGTGATTAATTCTTATTCTTAACGACAGGTGCTATCTGGCTTTTTCCATCCGTGGGTGATAACTTCTGCAGACGTATCCATTCATAATCGTCCTGGGTGGCAGGATGCCAGTTGACAAAGATGCCGGGATAACCTACTACTGTAACCGTGTATCCCCCTGTTTTTTCATTATCTTCCACTTTGAAAGTGGCTCCCATGATGACATCGCAGTTGTATTTGATGGTGGACAGATACGTCCCCCATGCACGGATGTTGTCAAGTTCTCCTTTCATGGCGATCTCCACTTCCTCTTTGCTTAGTGTCCATTCATCCTTGATTCGTCCCTTATCTTCCAGTATTTTCACCTCGACAACTGTGGGTTTGACACAAACTTCAGTAACTGCATCGCCTGCACGTGCCTGTGCATCACGAAACTTGAAGACCGTCTTTTGCGCATGGGCTCCGACGGCACAACCGACAACCAGAGCAATAATCAGAAATAGTTTTTTCGTTTTCATGTCCTTTTGTGATTATATGTTAATATGCCTGCAAAGGTATGCGAAAGGAGTATACTACCGGGTGAAAGCATAGTTCCAAGAACGATACGGAATTGTATCCTATTTGGATACACTGGGGAAGTTTCCGGTATTGATGCTGTCGGAAAGATCGCGGAAAAAATCATGGCCGAGGATGCAGGAGATGCGCCAGAGCAGGTGGATGTCGATATTCTCTTTTCGAATATCTTGTAAACATTGGGGCGTGTGCAGCATAGTTGGGTAGCGAACCAGGTGACGGTGCGTCCCTGTTCGTGAAGCGTGCGTTCAATAAGTTGTCCCGCATGAATCATGTGCCTATTCTGCTTATGTGTGTCCCCCAGACTCCCGTTGGGCGGACAATTCAATCTATTGTTGACAGGAATATATAGAAAAGGCGTGGGAATCTCTCACCTTCGTCCGTTCCGTGTTCAAGGCCTTCGCAATGCCAACTATCGGGAACGAACAACGCAGAAAGCCCACGCCGATATGTACAACACCCGTAGCCTCCCTTTGTTTTCCAAAGTGAGGCACGGATGTATATAAATACACATCAGGAGGACGTCTTTGTTGCTGTTAGTCATTCCGATAGGTCAAAGTTTGCGAAGTTCTGAACACAAATGACAAACGCTTGTAAACGTCTTCTCAATATAAACGTCTCTCCCTCGCCACCCGGAGGCTTTCTGCGGAAGAGACCGTTGCAAATGTATAAAAAAATACGGTTGGAAATGGTAATGTAAATCAGAAACTTTTTGAATGCAGGTTGTTTTGCCCTCTTTTTGCCCTTTTTTTGCCCTTTACCAGGCGAAATGCGGTTGCACTGGCATCTTGTAAGAAAGAGGAGGGATCTTTCAATTTTGGGCACGAAACGGGCTTTAAACTACAAAAGCCGGGGCATAATACCTCGGCTTATATTTTTTCTTCTTGTCAGGGAGCTTTTTTATTCATCAGAAACCTTTTCTTTCTTATCAGGAAGCTCTGCTCTTTTCGAAGTTTCTGTTTTTTCAAAGATTATAACACCTTGAATTCATAACCTTCCTCTTTCAGGAACTCGATGGCACGGGGAAGTGCGTATTGCAGGTTACCGTTGTTCCATGACTTCAGCGAATCGTGGAAAGTGATGATAGAACCGTTTCGCGCATAGCGTTTCACGTTGTTCAGCACTTGTTCCGGGCGCATCCGCTTACTGTAATCGCGGGTCACGAGATCCCACATAATGATGCGGTAATGATAGCGCAACGTATAGTACTGCCTGAATCCCATGTGTCCGTGTGGTGGACGGAAGAGATCGGAATGAATAATATCATCTACCTTTCTGGCATTTGCCAGGTAATCCGGATTGGAATATTCAAATCCACGGATGTGGTTGAAAGTATGGTTACCGATGCGGTGTCCGTGCTCTACCACCATCCGGTATTCATCCGGGTGTTTGCGTATATTGTCGCCTACCATGAAAAAGGTAGCTTTAATATGATGCTTTTCCAGTATTTCCAGTACCCAGGGAGTTACTTCGGGGATGGGGCCGTCGTCGAAAGTCAGATAGACTGCCCGCTCATTCGGGTCCATCCGGAAGATAGCTTGTGGATACAACGCCCGGAAAAGCCAAGGTGGTTGTTCTATAAACATGAGAGTCTGTGTTTTGAAGTATTAGGAAATAAGTATTAAGTATTATACCTTACGGAAAACATGCCGGAAGCTACGTTAATACTTAATACTTATTACTTCATACCTAAATTATTTCCCTTTCATTCTCGTCACGTACTCGTTGTATAGCTGATCGAGTTGCGTAGAGTAATGTTTTGCGAGTTCTTCTGATTTGTATTTTTCCATTAGGCGGACTTCGGCGTCAAGCAAACTGGCGTTGTACACGAAGTTTTCGCTGGCAATGGCAAGCTGGTTATCGTTCAGGCTAAGATACCAGATCATGTATTCGAGCGACTTGTTGGCAAGCTCGTCGATAATCTTGTTGGCTTTCTCGTTCTGTCCCAGTTGATAATAAGACTCTGCCATTTGGAAGGCGCCATTTGCCCAGTCATACGGTACGTTGATTGCCGGAATCATCTTTTCGGCGTAATCGAGTGCAGCGAGTGCCTTGTCCTTCTTACCTTCTTTGATAAGCTGTCCTACGAGCTGCGTGAAGATACGGCGGTGCGTGTAGCACATACGCATCACGTTCTCGTCGATGTAGATACCCGGCTTGTCGATACCGCCGAACTTGAACTTGTTCATCAGGTTGTCGTACATCTTTTCACTGTCGATCTTGCTGTCCAGCTTGTCCGTATCGAACGGAGTGAAGCGGTAGGCGAGACCCTCCTGTGTGAAGTGGTTGCCCATGCCCAGATGGTTTTCGCTTCCTACGGTGATTGCCATATAGATAGGACGTTCCCAGTTAGCGTTGGCAAGCATTTCGAGCATCATCAGCTCACTCTTGTAGAGGGCGCGTTTCGGGTTGCCGTTGGCGTCTCTAAGGGTGATTGTCATGTATTCGGGGATAGAGTCGCCCAGAGCTTCCGGTATTTTCATGCCGGAGCGGCGTACGGCTTCCTTATCTATCTTCATGACGATGCTGTCCGTAGGGATGAGCGGAAGCTGTATCTCTTTTCCTGTCTTCTTGAGAAGTTCTTTCAATTGGTCGTTCTTGCCAAGCATCCAGCGGTTGATGATTTCCTTCAGTTCATAAGGATTCTCACCGAAGATGGAGTGAACGAGCGACAATATGGTAGTGTCTCCCTGTGCAGCCAGTTCGTTTGCCTGTTTGAAATAGCTGTCGATAAGAGCTTTCATTTCCGGACGGATAGAGATATATTCGTTTTGTCCTTCCACGTATTCCACACGGTCCCAAGTGATAGGGAGTGACGGAGAATCGTAGGCCGGACGTTTCATCTGGTCTATATACCAGTCTGTTTGCAGGTAACTTAAGTTACAGGTGCGGGCATCCGTACGGAAACCTTCCGTTTCCTGATTGTACCACAATGGGAAGGTATCGTTATCACCATTGGTGTAGATAATCGGGTTGCCTTCTTCCTGCAAAGTCATCAGGTAGTTCTGTCCGAAGTCGCGGGCAACGAAGCGTCCGCTGCGGTCGTGGTCATCCCATGTCTGTCCCGCCATCTGGATGGGGACGAACAAACAGAGCACTGAAGCCAGAACGGCTGCCGGAAGTTCCTGCATCTTGGCATAATCTCGCAACATGCGGATGATACCTGCCACTCCCATACCTACCCAGATGGCAAAGGCATAGAACGAACCGGCATACGCATAGTCTCGTTCACGGGGTTGTGCAGGAGTTTGGTTGAGGTAGAGCACGATAGCGATACCTGTCATAAAGAACAGGAAGAATACCACCCAGAATTGCTGGATACCTCGCTGGCTATGGTAAGCCTGCCAGAAGAGTCCGATTAAGCCGAGAATCAGCGGCAGACAGTAGAATACATTATGACCTTTATTGTTTTTGAGATCTTGCGGAAGCAATTCCTGGTTACCTACCAGTAGGTTGTCGATAAACGGAATACCGGTGATCCAGTTGCCGTGCTCAATTTCTCCGCTACCCTGTATGTCATTCTGCCGTCCGGCAAAGTTCCACATGAAGTAACGCCAGTACATGAAGTTTAGCTGGTAGGAGAAGAAGAATTTGATATTTTCCCATTGGGTAGGCATGTTTACCATCACCATCTCTCCACACTGGTCGTAAGGAACGTCATATCCCTTGATGTCTACCCATTGTTTGTAGAGCGGTGCGTGTGACGAACTGTACATACGCGGGAAAAGCATATTCTGTGCATATTCGTATTCCACACGTCCGGGAAGTTCGATATAAGAGTCTTTTTCGTCGGGAGAAGTCTTTTCCTTGCGGACAAACTTGCTTCCTGCTTCCGACTGGCGCGGAATACAATAGCCGTCTTTTACGTCGAGTGCCACTTTCGAAGAGAAAGCAGGACCGTAGAAGAGCGGACGGGTTCCGTATTGTTCACGGCCGAGGTATTCGCCTAGGGTGAATATATCCTCCGGTGAGTTTTGATCCATCGGAGTGTTGGCAGTAGAACGGATAACGATCAGTGCGTAAGAAGAATACCCGATTACGATCATCATGGTGCACAGCAGGGCTGTGTTCATGGTGCGGGCGGAAATGCGCCATTTCTCCTTAATCTTGGTCTGAATGTTCGGAGCAAGATAAAGACCCAGTGCAGCGATGACCAAGATTCCAATAACAATACTGCTGGCTCCGTGTCCATAGAACGGGATACCCAGTAGGGCAATCGTCAGGATAAAGGAGATAGCCATGCGTGTTTTGTTCTTTTCGGTATAGCTTTCGTATACACCCCAGATCAGAGCGGCTGCAAGTAGAATAATATAAACCACTACACCTGAATTGAACGACATTCCGAGTCCGTTGACAAACAACAACTCGAACCAGCCGCCTACTTTCACAATACCCGGTACGATGCCGTAAAGCACGGCTGCAACGAGTACCATTGAGCCGAATAACGCAATTAACGAACCTTTGGCGGTAGCGTTTGGAGTTTTCTTGTAATAGTATACCAGTACGATGGCGGGCAGACAAAGCAAGTTCAGCAAGTGAACACCGATACTCAATCCCGTCAGATAGGCGATGAGGATAATCCAGCGGTCGCTATGAGGCTGGTCGGCCACGTCTTCCCATTTCAGAATCAGCCAGAAAACAACAGCGGTAAACAGGGAGGAGAAGGCATATACTTCACCTTCCACGGCCGAGAACCAGAATGTGTCACTGAATGTATAAACCAGTGCACCGATCAGTCCGCTACCCATCACTGTGATAAGCTGTCCTTTGGTGATATTGTTTTCGTCAGTGATAATCAGTTTGCGTACCAGATGGGTGATGCTCCAGAAAAGGAACAAAATACAGGCGCCACTCATGAGGGCACTCATGTAATTCACCATTTTAGCAACAGTTGTTACGTCGGAAGCAAATTGAGAAAACAGATTCGCCACTAGCATGAAGAAAGGTGCGCCGGGCGGGTGTCCGACTTCCAGTTTATAGCCGGTGGTTATGAACTCCGGGCAATCCCAGAAACTTGCGGTCAGTTCTATTGTCAGGCAGTAGACGGTTGCCGCAATGATGAATGTAAGCCAACCCATAAGGTTGTTTACGGTTCTGTACTGTTTCATTAGCACTATCGTAGTTTATTCGTTAAAAACAAATTATGAGGTCGCAAAGATAGTGATTTGTAAGGATAATGAGGAAGAAAGTAAGAAATATTAAGTAACAAAGGGGTGATTTACTATCTCTTTCACCCTAAGTCTTGATTTATTTTTCTACTTTTGCTTACTGACAACAAATGCTTGTGAAGTAATGGATGAAAGCATAAAACTGGAACAAGAGTTCGATTTGGTCTTCAAGGCACATTATTCGCTGGTGAAGAATTTCGCGTTGATGCTCCTTAAATCAGGGCAGGATGCGGATGATATAGCGCAGGATGTTTTTACGCGGCTATGGGCCAAACCGCAGATTTGGCAGGACAACCCCGGGATAGATAAATATATCTATGCAATGACCAAACATGCCATTTTTGATTTTCTCAAGCATAAACGCATAGAACGGTCTTACCAACAGGCACAGATAGAAGAGAGCCTTTTCAATGATTTGTCTCCTTCGAGTGATGCACTGGACGCTATTTATTATAAAGAAATACGGTTAGCTCTGCAAATGGCTGTAGAACAATTCCCCGAACGCCGTCGGCTGATTTTTGAGATGAGCCGCATCCAGGGAATGAGTCATCTGGAAATAGCGGAAAAGCTTGATATTTCAGTGCGTACCGTAGAGCGTCAAATCTATCTTTCTCTGGTTGAATTAAAAAAAATCGTATTTATTTTATTTTTTCTTCATTTCATTTGAGTAGTCTTCGCATTTGTGTCGTGCTATATATGTATTCACCACTAATAGCACAACTATATGAAGAATTATTTTCGGCAGATACTGACCTCGTTCACTAAGAATCATTATTCGGAAACGATCCGGCAGAATTTCTACGGATGGCTGACGGATAAGGAACATGCCGTAGAGAAAGACAAAGCTTTAAAAGAAATCTGGACAGCGGCGCGTGCTATGGGTGAAGTGCCCCATGTGGAGAAGGAACTCGAACGGTGGAAACGGAACAATGGCCTTCATACGGCTTCTCCAATCCCTGCAACTCCTAACCGTAAAATCCGTGTATTGCGTCTTTGGCAATCCGTTGCGGCTGTGTTACTGTTGGTAGTCGTATCTCTTGGTTATCTGGTGATGCAGGCGGAAAGAACGCAGAATGACCTTATACAGGAATTCATTCCGGTGGCGGGGATGCGGCATCTTTCTCTTCCGGATGGTAGTCAGGTTCAGTTGAATTCAAAAAGTACTTTGTTATATCCGAAACAGTTTACTGGGAAAGAGCGGTGTGTTTACTTGGTTGGTGAAGCCAATTTTAAAGTGAAGCCTGACAAGAAGCATCCTTTCATTGTAAAGTCGGATGATTTTCAGGTAACTGCTTTGGGAACGGAATTCAATGTCAGTGCCTATCCGGAGAATCAGGAAATCAGTACAGCATTGCTGTCGGGCAGTGTATTGGTAGAGTGGGGAAATCTGACCCAGCGGACCGTATTGCAGCCTGACGAACAGTTGACGTATGACAAAGAGAACCGTCAGTTTCGGGTAGTGCATCCCGATATGGCAGATGTCACCGCTTGGCAGCGGGGCGAACTGGTTTTCAATGAAATGACCGTAGAAGATATTATACGTGTACTGGAACGAAAATACAATTATACGTTTGTCTACAGCTTGAACCAGCTGAAAAAAGATCGTTTGAGTTTCCGGTTCAAGGATAAGGCACCTTTAGCAGAAGTCATGGATATCATTGTCGATGTGGCGGGCAATTTGAAATTCAAGATAGAAGGAGATAAGTGCTATATTACACGGAAAGGGAATAAGAAGTAAAGACCGGCGTGAAACCGGAATTGAAAATAGCCGAAGTGAATCATTCAATAAATCAATAACTTAAAAAACACAATTACTGCCCATGAGAAAAAAGTATCCGGAACAGAGCGCCACTCCATCCCGGATATGAAATAATCAACTTTTCTGCATCAGAGTGTTATGCTCTGTTGATCTGATCTACGTGAATAACAACCTAGTTAACAAACTAATACTTAAAAGTTAATGCTACAAAATTACACATTTATAGCGGATAAGCGAGGTGTAAGAAGAAGTTTTCTACTCTTTTTCAGCTTATTTTTGCTACAAGTAACAGCTTTTGCTCAAAATGACGTGCGGATTACCATCCGTGAGAACAATATTACCGTCATTGAAGCATTGAAGAAAGTGGAAAAGCAGTCGGGATTATCCATTGGGTACAATAACTCGCTGCTGCGTGACAAACCTGCCCTCAATCTCAATCTGGATAAAGCCGGATTGGATTATTCTCTCTCTACCATTCTGAAAGGTACAGGCTGCACCTACGAATTGAAAGGTAAATACATCAAGATTATTCCTCAACCGGCACAGGAAAAGCCATCTTCCGATAAACAAATCAAAGGAAAAGTGACAGACGAAACGGGTGAGCCGCTTATCGGTGTCAATATTCAGGTGCAGGGTTCTGCCAGTGGAGTTATTACGGACATTGAAGGACGTTATTCTATCGAAGCTCCGGTGGGTAGCACGCTCAATTTTACCTATATAGGCTATACTCCTCAAAATGTGAAAGTCACAGATAGAAGCGTGTATAATGTGACGCTTGCCACTGCCGTGGAGCAACTCAACGAAGTAGTCGTGACTGCCCTTGGTATCAAGCGTGAACAGAAAGCATTGAGCTACAATGTGCAACAGGTGAAAGCGGACGAAATCTCCGGCATTAAAGATGCTAATTTCATCAACAGCCTGAATGGTAAGGTGGCAGGTGTTACTATCAACAGCAGTTCCTCCGGTGTAGGTGGAGCCAGCAAGGTAGTGATGCGTGGTGCGAAATCTATCGAACAAAGCAGTAATGCGCTTTACGTCATCGACGGTATACCAATGTATAACTTCGGTGGCGGTGGTGGAATGGAATTCGACTCACGGGGTGCTACGGAGAGCATTGCCGACATTAATCCGGACGACATTGAAAGTATCTCCGTATTGACGGGTGCCGCAGCAGCTGCACTCTACGGTAGTAATGCTGCCAATGGTGCGATTGTTATTACTACCAGGCGCGGACAAGTAGGCAAGTTGCAAGTGACGGTGAACAGCAATACCGAGTTTGCCCGTCCTTTCGTGCTTCCTGAATTCCAAAACCGCTACGGGACGGGAAGCCGTGGGAAAGACGGAGGTTCTACCATCCTAAGCTGGGGAGCGAAGTTGAATGACGCTTCCCGCACCAATTATGAACCGAAAGATTTCTTTGATACAGGACTGATCTTCACCAATTCTGTCACCCTTTCTACCGGTACGGAGAAGAACCAGACCTTCTTTTCGGTGGCGTCGGTCAACTCCGAGGGCATTGTTCCCAACAATCGTTATAACCGTTTTAATTTTACTTTCCGTAATACGACGAATTTCCTGAACGATCGGATGAAACTTGACATAGGAGCCAGCTACATCATTCAGAACGACCGCAACATGACGAATCAGGGGATTTATTCCAATCCCATTGTGCCCGTTTATCTGTTCCCGCGTGGCGATGACTTCGGACTTGTCAAGGTGTTCGAACGTTGGGATCCGGCACGCAAAATCAATACGATGTTCTGGCCGCAAGGAGAAGGTGACTACCGTATGCAGAATCCTTATTGGATTGCTTACCGTAATCTGCGTCTGAATCAGAAGAAGCGTTATATGCTGTCTGCTCAATTGAGTTATGACATTACTGACTGGTTGAATATATCAGGACGTGTACGTGTGGACAACACGCACACCAAGTATGAACAGAAGCTCTATGCCAGCTCCAATCTTACAATTACGGAAGAGAGTACGCAGGGACACTATACCATCTCCAAGCCCGACGAAACACAAACGTATGCCGACGTGCTTGCCAACATCAACAAGCGTTTTAATGACTTCTCACTGGTGGCAAACGTGGGTGCCAGCATTGTGAACAACAGATACGAAGATTTGAGTTATCGTGGCCCGATTCGTGAAAAGGGAATACCGAACGTGTTTAATGTGTTCGACCTCGACAACACAAAGAAGAAAGCCCGTCAGGACGAATGGCAGGAACAGACGCAATCAATCTTCGCCAGTGTGGAAGTGGGATGGAAGAGTATGCTCTATCTTACACTGACCGGGCGAAACGACTGGGCTTCGCAACTTGCCAATTCTTCTACACCTTGTTTCTTCTACCCGTCCGTAGGACTTTCGGGGGTTATCTCCGAAATGCTGACTTTGCCGGAATTTATCGACTATATGAAGGTTCGTGGCTCTTTCAGTTCCGTTGGTATGCCTTATCCCCGTAATCTGACATCGCCCACTTACGAATACGATGAGGCTAACCAGCAATGGAAGCCCAAGACACACTATCCTATCAAGGACTTGAAGCCCGAGCGTACCAACTCGTGGGAATTGGGACTGGATATGCGTCTTTTCAAGGATTTCAGCCTCGGCTTTTCATGGTACTTGGCAAATACTTTCAACCAAACCTTCGACCCGAAAGTTTCCGTATCTTCCGGTTATAGCAAGATTTATTTGCAGACAGGATATGTGCGTAATTCCGGTGTGGAACTCTCATTGGGTTATGGACATACCTGGAACAACCATTTGCACTGGGAAAGTAATTTCACTCTCTCTCACAACAAGAATACGATAAAAGACTTGGTGACCAGCTATATTCATCCCGAAACGGGATTGCCTATCACACAGAATCGCTTGGATGTAGGCGGACTGGGTAAAGCACGATTCATCCTGAAGAAAGGGGGTACGTTGGGTGATCTTTACACACAGAGTGACTTGAAACGGGACAATAGTGGCATGGTGGAGATTGATCCTTCCGGTGCGCTGACTACTGAAGACAACCTGCCGGACATTAAGCTGGGTAGTGTATTCCCGAAAGCTAATCTGGCATGGAATAACCGCTTCGAATGGCGTGGTATCAGTCTAAGCGCACTCTTTACAGCACGTATCGGAGGTATTGCTTATTCTGCCACACAGGCGGCAATGGATCAGTATGGAGTGTCCGAACGTTCGGCACAAGCCCGTGACAACGGTGGTGTGTTGCTCAACGGACGTACTCTTGTGGATGCGCAAACGTATTACAGCCTCATCGGAAACAGTAGCGGATTGCCGCAGTATTACACTTACAGCGCTACGAACGTGCGTCTGCAAGAAGCCAGTGTGGGTTATACCATTCCCCGCAAATGGCTGGGAGGTGTGTGTGACATCAATGTCTCTGTGGTAGGTCGTAACCTTTGGATGATTTACTGTCGTGCACCTTTCGACCCTGAAGCGGTGGCGAATACCGGTAATTATTATCAAGGCATTGATAACTTCATGTTGCCGAGTACCCGTAATATCGGTGTGAATGTGAAAATAAACTTTTAACCCGTTAAATCAGATCGTATGAAACAAGTGAAATCTTTCTTAAAGATATTCTCCCTGGGACTTCTGCTGGTGGGCGGAGCAGCCTGTACGGGCAACTTCGATGAAATCAACCGCAAGGAGTACGAAGTGACCAAGGATGAGCAGGGACGCGAAAACTACAATATAGGCTCTACCCTGCGAGGTTTGCAAGGGTTGGTGGTACCTACCAAAGAGCATCTTTATCAGTTTATCGAGGCTTTGGCGGCAGGTCCGTTTGCCGGGTATTATGGGACTACGCTCGTGCGTACCGATAAATTTGAAACTTATAACCCGTCTGTTGACTGGCAGGATAAGACGTATGGTGATATTTTTACCGAATCTTATCCGCTTTACCGCGATTTGCAGGATCAGAGCGATGATCCTGTAGCACTGGCTCTTGCCAAATTGCTGCGGGTAGCTATTATGCACCGTATGACGGATATGTATGGCCCCATTCCTTATAGCAAGGTGATAGACGAGCAGGGTAGTGTTTCGCTTAATGTGCCCTATGATTCGCAGGAAGCTGTTTACAAGCAAATGTTGAAGGAACTTGATGAAGTGAGTTCCGTGTTGAAGGAAAATCTTACGATAGGTTCTGAAGCATTCCGTAAGTTTGACGATGTTTATTACGGTGACGTTAGCAAGTGGTATAAATTTGCCAATTCCCTGAAGTTGCGTATGGCTATCCGCATGGCGTATGTTGATCCTACTACGGCACAACAAGTGGCACAGGATGCCGTAGATGCAGGGGTTATCACGGACAATGCCGATAATGCCGAAATGAAGGTGGAGGAAAACCGTGCCGCTATGGTTTTCAACGGCTGGTCCGACCATCGGATAGGTGCCGACTTGCTTTGTTACATGAACGGTTATCAGGATCCTCGGCGGGAGAAGATGTTCACTCAAGTGGAAATCACGGAAACAGTTGGTGGTAAGCCGACGAAAGTGTCCGGCTTTGCCGGTATTCGTATCGGTATTGATGTGGTGAACAAGGAAAGCGTGATAGACCGTTATAGCAAACCGATTATATCTACTGCCAGTCCTTATCCGTGGATGAATGCGGCAGAAATCACTTTCCTGCGCGCCGAAGGCGCATTGCGCGGCTGGGCGATGGGAGGCGATGCCAAGAGCCTATATGAAGAAGCAATTGCTCTTTCTTTTGAACAGTACGGACTTCCTGCCACGGATGCTCTTTCTTATGCTGCCAATGCTTCCAACACACCGCAGGCTTACACTGACCCTGTGGATGGAACTTATTCAGCCGGAGCCGTTAGCAACCTTACTGTTGCCTGGCAAGAGGGTGATGAATATGCCGAGAAGAATCTGGAGCGTATCATTACCCAGAAATGGATTGCTATGTTTCCTTCTACGGTAGAGGCATGGAGCGAATATCGTCGCACGGATTATCCTCATTTATTGCCTGTGGTAGTGAACAATAGCGGTGGTACTATTGACGATACGAAAGCTAAAATACGTCGCCTGTGGTATCCGCCCAGCGAATATTCCGGTAACCGGCAGTATATTCTGGAGGCCGTCGGTATGTTGGGTGGCCCTGATAATGGCGCTACTTCTCTTTGGTGGGACAAGAAACCGAGACCGTAGGGACATGAAACTGGAAATGTGAGAACTAGAAAACAAGAAGATATAGAAACTAAAACAAGAAGATATGAATATGAGAATTTCCATTGCTAACATCTTCACTCATCTGTTCCTGTTGCTGGCATTGCTTGCTACCGCTTCGTGCAGCGACTGGACGGATCAGAAAACTGTTGATATTGATCCGCAGCATGCCAAAGAACAGAATCCTGAACTTTGGGCTCGTTACATGGAGACGCTGCGTACGTATAGGCAAAGCAAACACTTTGTCACTTACGGTAGTTTCGACAATAGTGCCGAAAAGTCGAAGAATGAAGGTGATTACCTCCGTTCATTGCCCGACTCATTGGACATCGTAACTCCGACGCATCCCGAAAGCCTGACCTCTTATGACTGTGAGGATATTCTCCTGTTACAGGAAAAGAGTATCAAGGTGCTCTATTTGGTGGATTATACCGCTCAAATGCCCGCCTTGACCGATGCTGCCAAACTAGGTGCCTGGTTGGATAAGGCCGTTGCTGCCGCTTCCCAGTTGGGTATGAATGGGTTTGCCATTAAAGGTACTCCTCTTTATGGAGGAACGGAGGCTGAACAGGCTGCCCGTCGTGAAGCAGCCAAATTAATCGTCTCCAAGCTTTCTACCGCTGTAGGCGATGGCAAACTGTTGGTATTTGAAGGTGATCCTGCCTTTATGGATGCCGCAGATCTGAATAAGCTGGATTATGTCGTCTTGAACACTGCTACGATTACCTCTGCCGTAGATTTGAAACTCTATGTGGCAGGCGTGATAGAAAACTTCTCAATCCCTAAAGAGAAACTATTGCTCTCCGCCAAGATTAATGAAAAGCTAGTGGATGAAGAAGGTGAAAAACTGGACGCTGTTACCGAGATGACAAACCGTGTTGTTTCTTTGGGTCCTGTAGGCGGACTTGCTATCTATGCTTTGGGTGATGATTACTATCATACGAAGATGAATTATGAGACTAGTCGGCTAGCTATCCAAATAATGAACCCGTCCAAATAAGGGGCATAACTAAGAGATTATTTATTGTGAAACCTGTAAAACACTATAATGATATGAAAAATAACCCATTTAAATACTTCGTCTTTCTGATGCTGTCACTGCTGATGGTAGCAACGACGGGGTGTACTGAAGATGATATTTCCATGCCTGCCGGGCAGTTGCCGGACGAAACGCCGATGAATAGCGTCGGAGGGCAGTTATGCAGTGGAAAAACTTTTTCTAATAAGATTACTGTCAGTATGTACGAAGGTGATGGAGCTGTAACCGAAGAGATATGTTATGCACTGACAAAGCCTGCTATAACGGCTGTTACGGTAAAAGCCATTCCGTCTCCGGAGCTTGTGGCTCAATATAACAGTGACAACGAAGCTGATATGAAGGAATTTCCTGTTGCTAACGTAACTTTGGGAAATGGCGGTTCGCTTACTGTGGCTGCTGGAAAGAAAGAATCCGGAACTATCAGCATAACTCTTTCTCCTGATGGATTGAAGCCTGAAACACTTTATTTGTTAGCGATTGCTTTGACACAAAATCCGGTAGGAGTAGATGCACAAGAGAATAAACAAGTAATTTATTACAGAGTGAATTTCAGGGAAAAAACTACTATGTGTGAACCTGATGGAGAGGGGCAAACACAAGAAATCCCGCCACTAATGTCTGGTGTAACTACAGTGTTTTATGTGAATACAGAAACGTATAGTCCTTTAATAGCTGGCGTATTGGCAATTAGAGATGATGGGTTATACCCTCCTCCTCCTTATAATCGCTTGGGGCATATCGTAAACTTGAAAAGAGCAACGATAGGTTACGATGCTGTTAGCCAGCGTGCTTTGCTCGCACCTGGAAGTGACCTGTCTTACGTATTGGAGCATAGAGATAAATACATTCGGCACCTTCAGGAAATTGGCAGCAAAGTTTGTATTTGTATTGAAAATGGTGGTAAAGGCATCGGCTTCTGTAATATGAATGATGCGCAGATAGCAGACTTTGTCTATCAAGTGAAGAGTATAATAGAACATTACTATTTGGACGGTGTAAATTTATGGGATGATGATAGTAAATATGGCAAAGCTGGGATGTCTGCAATGAACACTACTTCATATCCTAAACTGATAAAAGCTCTTCGTGAGGCTTTACCGGATAAGTTGTTAACGCTGGTTGATAAAGGAGATGCTACGGAATATTTATATGATGTAAATAAATGTGGGGGAATCGAGGCAGGTAAATATCTTGATTATGCATGGCATGGCTACTTTTCGCCAACAGAAGTGGTAGAAGCCATTACCCCTAACCCCGAGGGTACTCAAGTTTATAGCAAATATTCTCGTAAACCTATTGCCGGACTGGATCCTGCTTGTTATGGAAGTGTAAATATACCTTGTTATTCTGACAATAATCCCACTATAAGACCGCTTGCTGCAGAGAATATAGCTAAATGGAAGGCTGCAGGATATAAAAAGAGCAACATCATTGTTTATGGAGGTGACCTTATCGGTACTGAATATGGAGGCTATGAAGGAGCTGTTAAGAATATGTTGACTGAGTATAGTTTTCAGTCATTTATGGATGAGGGTGATAGCTGGGATTTTGTAAATGATGAGCTTCTATGGGGAAATGCTCTTTATGGGGCAAATTTTCTGGACTATCAATTAAAGTTTGGTCCTGATAAGAATCCATATAGAAAAGACTGGTAAATCTTCTTTTGAATATTATCAATAAATACTTTTTCCATAAATAAAGGAAAAATTCGTTCTTTGACATATTGAAATTACCGTTGATAGTTGTCATTTGCAGTGGATTCTTTTCGTAAAAATGTAACCGCAATCTAAACTTATTGATTACTTTTGACCCCGATATATAATATGAATAGTTCGAGGCTATTTATAACAGACATACAAGATGGATCAATTGCAGATAATTCAAAATAGAATATATGAGTTTAGAGGTCAGAAGGTGATGCTTGACCGTGATTTGGCAGAGATGTATGGAGTTCAGACAAAAGTGCTTAATCAGGCTGTCAAACGAAATATAGAACGTTTTCCTTCTGACGTTATGTTTCAGATTTCGAGTGAAGAAACCCAAGATTGGAGGTCACAATTTGTGACCTCCAATGCTATAAAAATGGAGTAAGACCTAATCCGTATGTATTCACAGAGTTGGGTGTAGCCATGCTTAGCAGTGTATTGTATAGTAAAAGCTTTAATGGTGTATCAGACGGTAATTTCGATATGTAAATTTGCCGTCTTTTTTGTGTTCGGACGGCTATATAAATAGGGCACATAAGTGATTTATGTTTTTGATTAAACTTAATATACGAACTGGTATGAAAACAAAAAAAATACTTCGAGGTATGCTTACTATCATTTCACCGGCTATCATAACTACGGCCCTGTTGTTATGTGCCATCGGCTGTGATAATAAAGACTATAGCAATGCCTCCCCTTTCGATAATGTCGTCTATTTGGATGCAGCCAAGCTAAAGGACGTGTCCAACTTTACTTTTAACCGTACCATAGAGACGGGACAAAAGGAAATTTCCGCTTTGTTGGCACGTCCTGCAGGCGAGGATATCAATGTCGGTATTAAAGTAGACGCCTCGCTGGTGAATACTTATAACGCCCGTCTTGGTGCTAACTATACCATGCTTGATGCCAAGCATTACAAACTGTCGGCAGGTCAGACTGTTATCCCGCAAGGTGAAGTCAGCTCCAAACCTGTCACTATCGACTTCTCCGGTCTTACTGACCTTGAAATTGATGCAGGCTATTTGCTCCCCATCACTATCGACCAGGTGTCGGGTGGTATGGGTACACTAGGCGGTTCAAAGACTATTTGTTATGTGGTACGTCGTTCCAGTGCCATCACTACGGCTGTCAGTTTGAAAAATAATTTCTTTGAAGTGCCGGGCTTTGATAAAGGAAGTTCCACGGCTGATGTGGTGAATAACATGAAGCAACTCACCTACGAGGCTATTATACGTGTGAATAACTTTAAGAATGGTGTAACTGCAAGAGAAATATCTACGATTATGGGTATCGAGCAATATTGCTTGTTCCGCTTGGGTGATGCAGGTTTTCCGGCGCAACAGTTGCAATTCTCGTGCAATGAGATTAAATTTCCGAACGCTGATAACAGCAAGCTTTTGCAAGAAGGCGAATGGTATCATGTAGCGGTGACGTTTGATACAGAAAAGAAAGTGGCGGTTATCTACGTAGACGGTCGTGAACAGAGCCGTATTGAGGATTATGGTAAAGGAGAACCTATTAATCTGGGTATGCAGAATCGTGGTAAGGATTTCATGTTCAAAATCGGCCATTCCTATGGCGAACCTACCGATTTCTCCCGCCAACTCGATGGTGAAATCTGTGAAGTACGTGTTTGGAACGTGATGCGAACCCAGCAGGAGATTTTCGATAATATGTATAACGTAGATCCTGCTACTACCGGACTTTGTGCTTATTGGAAATTTAACGAAGGGCATGGTGACATTGCCGAGGATTATACCGGACATGGAAATGATGCTCATGTACATACATCGCCTGCTGTATGGCCGCAAGGCATTGAGGTGACGCAGAAGAACAAAGAATAGTTTTGGAATAAGAGAATAGAATGATAAAATGCCCCGTCAAGCAGAAATGTGAATTGCATTTCTATGACTTGACGGGGCATTTCTTTTCGGACCTTAATAAATAAGCCCTGATGTATTAGAGATAAACTTCCTTTATCCTGTTAGTGAACTTCTTTTGCCTTAATAGCAAACTTCCTTTTCATTAGTCATAAACTATAATTGCAAGTTTTGTTTTTATAAACGCAACTTGCAATTATAAAAACAAAGCTTGCAATTTTATAAACGTAACTTGCGTTTATAGATTATCCTTAGTCAAGCATAACTTTGCTATTGGAGAAGCGGAAGTTTGCTATTAATAGCTTGGCCGTTAGGTGTTAACACTTGAGACATCAGCTGAAGTTAGAGATTGCTTGGTATTAGATAGGGAATGAACTAAAATACATGGGTTCTTGTTTCCAAAATAGGAACGTTTTTTGTATCTTTGCTATGTGAAGTTACGAAAAGAGTGTAATTTATTGGAAATGAGCGTAGGTTAATTGCTCATGATAGTAATAGGTTACGAATTAGTTAGTTATCTACTGCATCATCCTTCTGCGCGTTGCGTAACCTTCAAAGAACTCTTCGTATGCAAAAATAGAAATTAAACGGGAGATTTAGAAATAAATCTCCTGATTTTTTATCCTCACATATAAGTTTTTCCGTAAAAGCGGTTTTGTCCGTCGGCACACCATCGCCCAAAGAGATTTTGGACGAACGTATGCCGACTACCGCATAAGCGGAGAAAAGGGCTTTGCCTCACGCCTAAACAGAAGTTTAGACTGATGATGCAAGGCCCATTTCTTTTGCGCTTATGCCAGAGAGGTGCTTTTACGGGTTTCTGACGATTTTTCTTTTTTGCTGTTCCTTTGAGCCGTAAGCGGAAAGCCGCGCATGACCGCCCGATCCGTAAATGGAACAAGCCGTCATACACGGCAGGCAAACCGGGAAGAATGATTTTATCCGTCAGACCGGACACGCTCGGCCAGACATATAAAATCATACTTCCTTGCCGGTGGTTTGCCCGGTTTCACGCTTCCGGCAGTGTCCCTTTTCTTTTTGGCATTATCCCTTTTTTACGGATTTCTCTTTTGAAGTTTTCCTGTCCAATCTGCCTCCACTTCCGTTTACCTCCATTTTCGCGTCTTTCAGTGAGCCGCATCAGGCAGTCATTTCCGTTCTGGGCGCAAAGGTAATTCCGGGATTGGACGGGAATGCAAGGTCAAGCCTCCTGTTTTCTGCGGAAATCTCCAGCCCTGCGGGTAGTATTTCCGCGAAAAACCTTGCATCCCCTAATCCCTGCCTTTTTAAGCACCCGAAACGAAAACGACCGATGCGACAGAAAGACGCATAAAAAAAATGTCGGATAAACGAGAGGCAGATAAGATAGTTTGAAACTCAACTCCCTCAGCTCTTGAATCCGCATTAAAACAAAAAAATCAAAACAGCGAAGATATGACGGCAACGGCAGATTTCAGACAAATGGCACAGTACATAGGGCTTGCGATATGCGGCTTAATGGTGCGCACCGCCTTCGGGGTGTTCGGCATCCTTTGGGGTATCATCAGAGAAATTGTAAACGGAGTGTTCCGAGTAACGATAGGCGTAATCATGGCTATCCTTTCCACAATCGTCTTCTTCGGCTTCATCCTTTGGTTATTCACCCTTTAATCCTTACCGATATGGCAAAGAGAAACAGCAAGACAGCAGCGCAGCAGTGCAGATACTACGAGGTGGACAACATCTTCGAGTACATGGTGGAAACGTACATCAACGGCAACATATCCGTGTTCCGTGAACTCTACCGAGAACTGAACAAGGACGCACGGAGGGACTTTACAGACTTCCTTTTGAGCGAAGTGCAGCCGACCTATTGGAGAGAGATACTGAAACAGACCATCTAAAACGACAGCGATATGAGAACGATAACAAGGACATACGACCTTTTCCAATTAGCCGAACTCTCCGCAGCAGCGAGAGATACCGCATACAATGAATGGCTGCGCACCTTTGAATACGGTTGGGAGAGTGACAACCGCAACACGCTGGAAGCATTTGAGAGTGTGTTCAAGGTCAAAGTTAACGATTGGAGTTACGACACGTGCCGTTATTCCTACCGCTTCACCTCACGTTACAGCGGAGAGGAAGAGGAACTCTGCGGCATACGGCTTCTGAAATACATCGTCAATAACTATTGGCATACCCTATTCAAGCCGAGAACCTACTACCTAAAAGGCAATTACAAGAAAAGGCGCAAAAGCCGTGTATTCACGGATAATTGTTGCGTACTGACAGGCTATTGCGCAGACGAGGACATCCTGCGACCCATCTACGACTTTCTGAAAGCCCCCGATACCCGAACCACTCTGTACGACCTTATGGACAAGTGCCTTAACAGCTTCTTCAAGTCGTGCCGTGACGATATGGAATTTCAGTGCAGCGAGGAGAGTTTCGAGGAGAGTTGCGCAGCCAACGACTACGAGTTTTTGGGAAACGGAAAAATGTATAACTGATAAAACGACAGCGATATGAAAGGAACAGAACATTTCAAAAGAACGATACAGATGTACTTGGAGCAGCGTGCAGCCGAAGATGCGCTCTTTGCGAAGAACTACCGCAACCCAGCCAAGAACATAGACGATTGCGTGACCTACATTCTGAACTATGTGCAGAAAAGCGGTTGCAACGGCTTCACGGACGGAGAGATATACGGACAAGCCGTCCACTACTATGACGAGAACGAGGTAGAGGTGGGCGAACCTATCCAATGCAAGGTAGCCGTGAACCATGTGGTGGAACTCACAGCGGAGGAAAAGGCGGAAGCACGGCAGAACGCTATCCGACAATACCAAGACGAGGAACTCCGCAAGTTGCAGAACCGCAACAAGCCAACAGCGAAGAAAGAAACCAAAGTTGAACCATCACTATTTGACTTCTGATTATGAAACCGAGAACACGCATACAGCAGGAAGTCGCACGTTTGAGCAAGCGACTACCGGGATTGACCGAAGAACAAAGGGCATACGCTTTCCGCCATTGCTTCAAGCATTACGCCATCAAAAGGGCAGACGGCACGAACATCTGCACCGAGTGCGGACATTCGTGGAAAAGCGACCACGACCTTGCAGATACCATTTGCGGATGCACCTGCCCTCGTTGCGGCATGGAGTTGGAAACATTACGCACCCGAAAGAGTGTTTTCAGCGATATGGAGTATTTCTCCATCGTCACCACCTGCAAGCAATACCAAGTGATACGCTTCTTTTCCGTCAAGTCACGATACAAGGCAGGGCAGACAGCCGAATATTCCATCTTTGAAGTGGTGCAGAGGTGGATTGCCCCCGACGGCAAGACAACGACCGTTGCCCGATTGCGTGGCATGTCCTTGTTCTATTACGACCTATGGAATGAATACAGCGACATGGAGGTACGCAAGAATGGAGAATTTCGGGCATACGACATAAATCCGGTATGCACCTACCCCCGACAGCGTTTCATACCCGAAGTGAAACGCAACGGCTTCAAGGGTGATTATCACAACATCCTGCCTTACGACCTTTTCAAAGCCATACTTTCCGACTGCCGAGCCGAAACGCTGTTGAAGGCAGGGCAATATCCCATGTTGCGTTACTATATATACCACTCTTTCAATATCGTAGAGTATTGGGCATCCTTGAAGATATGTATCCGAAATGGCTACACCATTGCCAACGGCTCTATGTGGCGTGACACGATAGACCTCCTGCGTCATTTCGGCAAGGACACGAACAGCCCGAAGTACGTTTGCCCTGCCGACCTCAAAGCCGAACACGACAAGTTGGTGGCGAAGCGTAACCGACAAAGGGAACGTGAGCGGACGGAACAGCAACGGCAAAAGGCGATTGAGGACGAGAAGAACTATCTAAAAGCCAAAGGTATCTTCTTCGGACTTGTGTTCTCCGACAACCTTATCCGTATCAAGGTCATAGAGAGCGTGGAGGAAATGATAGAGGAAGGACGTATGATGCACCATTGCGTGGGTGGCTACCACAATCGGGAAAATTCTCTTATCCTTTCAGCGACCATTGACGGCAGACGCATAGAAACGATAGAGGTATCACTGAAAACTTTGGAGGTGGTGCAGTGCCGTGGCTTATGCAACGAGAACACCGAATACCACGACCGCATTGTAAACCTTGTGAACAGCAACGTGAACCTTATCCGCCAACGAATGGAAGCGGCATAGTATAAACCTATAATACCCAATAGTATGGAAGTAAGAATTGAAAGCATGATTTGTCTGTGGGACGATAAAATCCCCACAATGTTCCTTGAATTTGTAAACCTCCTCACTCTGGCAACGAGTGAGGAGCAGTTAAGGGCAAGCGTCAAGGACTTTGCCGAGAAGCACGAACTTGACAGGTTTTTCCTTTACGGCTTCGGCTCCCACCATTTCTACCTGCACCAACGCTATACGAGTGACCCCGAAATGGTGATGCGCAACAGAGTTTTGTCAGTACATTTTTAACCACTCTAAAATCAACGATTATGGCAACACGAATGACCATCAACGGAATAAGCACCTGCACCGAAGCAGGTACGGAGAAATACGAGCGTTTCCAATTAGGTATCGGCAGACGCAAGCGGACACTTGTGCAGTACGACTACCGCCATCCCACAAACGGAGAGTTGTTCTCTTGTGTCAAACCCACGTTGGACGAGTGCCGAGCCGCACGGGACAAGTGGCTCACGGCAAAGGGAGGAAAGGAGGACAGACGATGAACGCAGCCTACCAAACGCTGATAGTGAAGTTCAGCGAGCCTATCAAAGTATTGGACGGCATCTTTGACGATGCCGAAGCGTGGGGAGTTGATACCCTAAAAAAGTGGATAGATGACTATGAAAGTAGCAGGTTTACCGCCATTGACAGCCATACGGCAGTCATCACAAGCGAGTACAATATGGAGTGCCTGATGGAATGGTTGAAACGAAACACACCCATTGCCGAGATAACAGAATGTTGAACAAGTTGGCGGTGTCCGCACCGCCAACATATAAACCCTAAAAGACAGCGTATATGATAGCGAAGACAATTTTGGAGCAGATAGGCGGCAGACGCTTTGCCGCCATGACTGGAAGCAAGGACTTCATAGACATGGGCAACGGCTTGCGCATGAGCCTTGCGAGGAACAAGACAAGTGCCAACCGCCTTGACATCATCTATGACGGAGGGGCAGACCTCTACAATATGCGTTTCTACCGCAGGACGTTCAGCAAAAAGACATTCGAGTGCAAGACGAAGGACATCGAAACGCACAAGGGGATATATTGCGATATGCTGGAAGAAATGTTCACGATGGTAACGGGGCTTTACACCCGATTTTGAGGGGTGGGCGGCAAAAGCCGCCCTACTTTCTTTCGGTGAGCATGATGGCGGACAAAGAAAGTAGCAAAGAAACCTTGTCTAATCTTCGATAATATTTACAAAAACAAGTTTTAATCATGGAAGCAATCAGACAGAACGGAAAAATCATCTTGCACAGCGATGACGGAACAGGCATGAAGATGATTTTCAAAAACCTGACGGGAAAGAATTTTCAAGGTCGGGAGTATGCGGAGTATATCCGTCATATCGCAATCGGAAGCATGGGATTTTCACCCGGCATCATCGAACATTGCAGGGACGGTGAGGTAATCGACATGGGAACAATACCGAATGTATGAAATGAAAGCGGAAAATCCGATGAAGCAGGCAGCTTCATCGGATTTTCTTTTGTCAGGCACTTGCCATATCATGGAACATACAGCAGCGCAAATTCCGCCTTCCTCCGTTTGAGCAGCATGGCGTGCCGTTTACCCTTGTAATTGCAGAAAGCAATATACTCCCGATAAATGTTCCTGTCGCCCGCTTCCAATTTTCGGATCAGCGTGCTTTTGGAGTATCCGTTGCCGCCCAAAAGTTTCGACGGACCGACATTGAAAGCCAGCGTGCCAAGCAAAATCGAATCCGCCCCGAACCTACGGAACATGGCGATGAACTTCCGCAGGTCTTTGCGCAGGAGCGCGTCCGCCTGCCGTTTCGTCATGGTGCGTGCAGAATACCTTTCGCCTTTTTGTAAACGATGCCCCCAGCCCAAGTAGGGATAGCAGCTTTGGTCATGCCAGCCTTCAAAATAGCGGGTGCATAGAAAAGCCCGCTCCATGAGTGGCAGGCGGTAGATTGCCGCCTGTCTGTCCGTTCCCTCTTGGCGGCTGATCTGTGCGGACACGGAACAGACCGCCAGCAGCGAACAGAGGATAGCCATGAATACACGCATCATCTTGGCAGAGGTTTGAAATTGCCCATAGGGATGACGGTCTGAATGTCGTCCTTACCGTTCCGATTATTGAAGTCAAATTCCAATTCATAGGAATTTTTGAAATTGTCCACCACCACCACGATGAAGTTGTGCGCCTCGTCGCCCTCTGCCGTGTAGTACAGCCGGAACTTCTCGTTTTCGAGCAGGTAGCGGTCGTTGGGCAGGAACGTAATGCCGTTGTCCATTTTCAATGTACCTTCCCCCTCGAACTGGAAATACCGGATGGTATAGAGGGTGTTGGCGAAGTCGCCCGTCTTTTTCAGCTCACAGCGGATTTCCACCGTCTGCCCCTTCGTCACCTTGTTCGGCACGGGCATGGTTTCCACCGTGAAGGGATAGGATTGCTGGATGTCCATGTCGTCGTCACACGACACGAGCGTGAGCGACACGGCGGCGAACAGGCAGAGTGCCAACGCCTTGAAGATGGATTTTCTTCGGTTCTTGTTGTTCAGTATGTTCATTTCAATTTGATTTTTAAGTTATTGTTCATTTCTTTTTTCGTTGTCAGTTGCAGATACTCGTTCAAGTCCTTGCAACCGTCATAGAGGGCTGAACGGTCACAGGCACGTCTGCCATAGCGTTTGCCAAGAACGTCAAGCGTCCTCCGTCCGGCTTCGTCACGGTCAAGGAAACAGTTGATGCGTCCGTAAGCGTCCAGATGCTTCATCGCCTTTTCCACGTTGGAAACGGAGTTCAGCACAAGACTGTCGCCATTGCCGACTATGCCGAGTGTGGCAGCAGAAAGGAAATCCATAAATCCCTCGAACACGCTGCACACGTCGGCAGCGGTATTTTCCAGCTTTACCAGTGACACATCTTTCGGTGGTATGCAACCCTTGAAATGGCGGCTGCGTACCTCATAGCCGCCAGCCATGTTTGGAAAGCCTATTGCGAAATACCGCTTTCCACGCACGCCATAGTTCAGGCGGAAACAATGGTGGAATGCAACGGCATAAGGTATGCCCCGTTCCGCCAGATAGTCCGTCAGCGGTGAGCGGAGCAACGGGACGGCTTCCACTCCTTCAAAGGCAGGTTCGGCAGGCTTCGGTTGATAGGTCGGAAAAGCCGACCTATCAACCACCATATTTGCGGCTTTCGCTATAAACCTCGCCTGTTCCATAAAATCCACGCTTTGCGCAAACTCCCCGGCAAGCGTAAAGATGTCGCCACCCTTGCCCAAACCGAAGTCGTACCAGAGCTGTTTCGCCACGTTCACACGGAAAGAGGGTGTGCGCTCATTGCGGTACGGCGCACGATACCAAAGCTCGTTTCCGCTTCTCCGTACAGGCTCGTGCCCCAACCGCGCGAGAAAGTCTGCCAACGGAATCCGCCTTATCATGTCGATGTCCGTATGCTCCATGCGGTGCGTCAGTTGATGATTATCTTGATGCCCGCCCCGAATTGGCAATGGAACTTTCTCGTGTCGCCACCCCACAGACAACGCTCCCGGAGGTTGGCGAGCAGGGCGATACGGTCAGCCACGTAAAACTCCACGTCCAGCGTCAGCGCACCGCCGTAGATGAAGGCGTCACGGTCATGGAGCGTGGAGCCGTCAGGCAGCACCTTCTCGCCCCAGTTCACCGATTCATACCCGGCAAGAGCCGAAGCACCCGCATAGACGAACACGGTTTTACGCGCGTCGGACAGTATCTTGAAGTAGTAGCCGCCCTCTGCCGTGAACTGTGCCACGGGTATCTTTGCGTCCTTGTAGGGGTTGTTCTTCAGCAGGTACTCGCCGCCGAACACCCATCTGTTACCTTTCTTCGTGTAGGTGGAGAGAGCCGCCCCGAAGCTGTACCCGCCGTCGTTGCCGCCGGGATTGAAGCCGTCCGCCATGTTTGCCCTGACCTCGATGCCTTGCATCTTCGGCAGGCACCGCTGGGCGTTCGCCCGCCCTGTGAACAGGGCAAGCGACGCGATAATCATAAAAAGGTACTTCTTCATAGTCAGCGCACTTGAAGTTCGTTGATGGTATTGGCTCGTACCAAGTCCTCGTTCTCAATCACGAAGGACTGGTGGCGACCGCCGTTCTTCTCGTTCAGCTCCACCACGAGGCACTTGCCGTCGGGGATGGTGAACTTTGCCATCGTGAAGACCGTGCGCTCGCTCTTCCTGCCCGGCACGAGCGTGGCGTAGTTCTGCGCGCGGAGCGGCAGGACGATCTGCTCCTGCACGGCGGTACGCTTCGCTACCTTCTTGTCCACGATTTTCCACGTTATGTAGTCCACGTCGAAAGGAATGTTGCTCTGGTTCTTGATTTCCGTGTGGAAATACAGAAGCCCGTTATGCGTGTAGATGCCTTTCAGCAGGTACTGGATGCCGAAACGCTTGCAGCCGATGTGCTTCACCTCGCGCTTGTTCTGCCTGTGGATGGACTTCATGATAAGGCGCACCAGCATCGGGCTTTCGCTGCCCAGCTCCTTCAGATAGATTTCCTGCGCGTTGTTCGGGCGGTTCACCGCCGAGCCGTCATGGATGAAATCGCACATCTCCACGTTGAGCAGCAGCGGTTCGGCGGCGTACTTCACGTTGAAGGTGTAAAAATTTCCGTCTTCCGTGATTACGGACATGTTGGTTTCGTTCGGAAAGTCCCTCACGGTAGCCTTCACGCGGATGACGTTCTCGGCTCCGTCGGCTTTGCCCGCAATCAGGTCGGGCGAGCCTAAATCGACATAGCGCACTTCCGAGGGGAAAATGACGTGGACGGTCTTGTCGTAGGTCACTTCCAAACCGTGCGGGGGGACCATGCGGTCAAATCCCAGCTTTCTTGTCAGCCCGTGGTACAGGTCGCCGTCCGCCTCCTTCTGCGGATAGACCTCCTTTGTCAAGGTCGGCTGTTCTGTCGTCGGCTGTTCTACACTTCCGTTGTCCGTTCCAACGGTCACGTTCTCCTGCGCGTTGGCAGTAGCGATGCCCATAGCGAGGGCAAACATGATGATTACTTTTCTCATATTACTTTGGATTTTAGTGGTAAATTAAACATTGGTTGTTGTTACTTTTTCTGTATTCTGTTTTCAGTCTATCTCCTGATAGAGCATGACCCTGTACCCGGCTTTCAGATGCACTTTCACCGTGCGCATCTTCTTGGCGATATACTGGCTCGTGCCTTGTATCAGCCCCTTGCCCAAGTCGGAGGCGAGCTGCGCCCCTGCATTGGTGGAGATATTGATGCTGCTCCCCAGCGAGCCGCCCATGTTTGCGGCAACCTCCCTGACAGCGTTCATTTCCATCGAGTTGGGGATGAAGATGCCGGGCTGCCCGTCCGTGTCATACACCGCCAGTTCCACCGGGATGATCGTACCTGTGTACTCCAGCGAAGTAATTTCAATATCAAGCCGTTCGCCCTGAATCTTTGCCGTGCCGACCACCACCGCATTACGGGGGATGATTTTGTCAGCCACCGCCATCGGCTCCAGCAGCCGTAATCTTACCGCCTGCCCGTCGGTCACGCTTTGCGCCCCATAGACGCACGCCGATATGGTGTTCCTGTCCGATACGGTCGTGACGCCCACCGCCGTGTTGAAATTGCGGTTACGCTCCTGCGAGAAGGAGGCGACAAACTCGGCGTTACTCATCGGTTGTCCAAGCGAGGACACCACCTGATGCACTACCTGCCTGACGGGTTTCGCCGTGTTCTTTCCGGCTTTCTGCACGGGGTAAGGCTCAGCCGCCTGCACCGGTTCCGGCTTGCCGCCGTTCTGACCGCCCATGTATTTCGCCGCCAGCTCATAGGACTTTTCCATAAGTGCCACCTGCTCATCCATAGCGGACGCCTTGCCTTTCTCGCTTTCCAGTTCCGATTCCAGCGATGCGATACGCTCCAGCAGTTCGTCCATCTCCGCGTTGTCGTTCTCCGGCTGCTCGTAGAAGTTACCGAGCGTGGCATTGAGGTCGCGGTAGGCGGCTGCGGAGGATTGGATGGTTTTCGGTGCGGGCTTCACCGCCTCTTCCGTTCCACCGGGATTGGCAAGGTCGAAGTCACTGCCATTGTCCGCTTCCACTGTTTCGCGGTCGAACAGGTCGCCCAACTGCTGCATGGCACGGTCGCGGTTCTCCTGCCGTTCTTCCATCGCCCCCTGTTCGTAGGCTTTCGCCTTGTCGCCGATAATCCGGCGGTTCGCCTTGTCCGCGTCGGGCATTTCGATGTTGTAGCCGCCCGTTCCCGGCTCCTGCTCCTTGCCGGAGGACGGTGCGAATATCAGCCACATTGCACCGAGGAATACCAGCACCATAGCGGGCAGCACTATCATCTTCTGACGTTTCAGCCGTTGGGCTTCGGTCAGCGGCTTGCGCACCTTCTTCGGTTTCCCGTTGTCGGGAGCCGCCTTGTTCTCGTTTTTAGGTTCATTCTTCGTCTGTTCCATACATATTATTATAATAAGGTGTAAAATTGTCACTCACTTCAGGCTTCAAGGACAGTTCCACCTGTCCGGCATGGTCTGTCACCATACGGCTGCCGTCATTCCTGCCGATGTCATGGACGGCTTTGCCGAAGGTGTAGAGGGCAAGCGCGGCGAATGCGGCGAGCATTGCCAGCACGACACGCCTGCGTGTCTTCGGCGGCAAGCCGTCCAGATACCCTTTGAGCCTTGCCACCAGCATTTTCTTTTTGTCGTGGAGTTTCCAATAGACCCTCCACAGCGATTTTCCGATTCCTTTCATGCCTGTTAGCGTTTGATGGTTTGTAAATCCTTGTTCTCGATGATGGTGAAACCCTCGATGGTGAACCCGTTGGGGTTGTCGTCCGAACGGGACGAGTTCAAGAGGCGGCATGTGGTCACGAGGCTGCGCTCGGTGACGTTGCTCTGCCGGATGATCTTCTGCGTGGCGTAGGTCACGGCACGGTAAGGATAGCCGTTGAAGTCGCACACCACGCTGTCCACCTTCAGCACTTGGTTGATGTTCCCGGCGATGATGCGGTTGTAGTACCCCTTCTCGGCGAAGTCCGAATAGTAGTTGTACACGCTCCTGTCCGCTAATAGCAGGGCACGCTTCACGTTGTGTTCTATCGCGCTCTTTTCGGGCGAGAGCGTGAAGAAAAGCTCGTGGAAGCGGCGCACATGCTCCCTTGCTTCTGCCGGACGGTTCTGCGACAGGTCCTGCGAGAGAGCCAGCATCAGCGACTTGCCGTTGTCCAGCACGTAGATCTTCTCACGTTGCCGCTCCGCGAAGCGGTAGGAACTCCACACGCTCCATACCGTTATCACGGCGCACAGCGAGAGGAAGACGATACCGAACAGGCGTATCTGCCTGAACGATGATTCGATGTTTTTGAGTGACTTGAATTCCATTGTTGTTTATTCGTTTTTAATTGTCAGTTGATTATTTCAGCAGCTTGCCGATGCGTCCCACGGCGTTGCCTGCGGTGGCGCCCGCCACGCTGCCCGCCATGCCTCCGGCGCGTCCCGCCATCTGGTTCACGTTGCGCCCGTAGCCGCCCATGCCCCCGGCTTGGATGATCCAGCCCGCCACCGTTGGAATGGTGAAGTAGCCGATGATGCCGATTATCATGAACACGATATACACCCCGTCGCTGGAATCCAGAGAGAAGTTGGGGTCAGTCTGCATACGCTCGATGTCGCTCTGGAGCATCAACACCTGAATCTTGGCGAGTATCGTGCTGAATATGTCCGACACGGGAAGCCACAGATAGACCTGTATGTAGCGGCAGAACCACTGCGTGAGCGTGCTTTGGAAGCCGTCCCACACCGAGATGGCGAAGGCTATCGGACCGAGTATCGCCAGCACCACGAGGAAGAAGGTGCGGATGGTGTCTATCACGAGGGCGGCGGCTTGGAACATCAGTTCCAGTATCTCGCGGAAGAAGTCGCGGATGCCTTTCTTTATTTCGTACATCTTCCGGTCGAGGTACATTTTCGCCATCGTCACCATGTCGGCGGGCGACCAGCCCAGTTCCTCCAGCTGCTTGTCGTACTCCTCGTTTGACACGAGGTAGGCGGTTTCGGGGTTGCGCACCATCGCCTCGTATTCCAGCCTGTCCTTCTGCTCACGGTACCGGTTCATGTCCAGCGTCTGCGTTTCCAGCAGTTTCGCCGTGCCCTGCACCACGGGCGAGAGGACGCTGTTCACCGTGCCAAGCACCACCGTGGGGAAGAACATGATACACAGACCGATGGCGAACGGGCGGAGCATGGGGAATACGTCTATCGGTTCGGCTCTCGCCAGTGATTGCCATACACGATATGCCACGTAGAACAGCGCGCCCAGCCCGGCTATCCCTTTCGCCACGCCCGCCATGTCACCGCACAAGGGCATCATCTGCCCGTAGAGCGAGCGCAGGATCTGATGAAGGTTGTCGAACTCCATAGGCTACCAGTATCTTTCGTTCATACTGCCGTACAGCCCCATGATGCGGTCGAGGTCGTTCCTCTTCTTTGCCCGCAGGTAGCTCACACCGATGTTCTTGTTGGTGTAGTAGCTCACGAGGTTGCGGTAACGCTTCATCTTGGAGTGACAGCGTTCCACCACGTCCATGCGCTCCTTGTCCGTCATGGAGAGCGTGGTGATGTTCACCACATTTTTCAACTCCGTCAGCACGTCGTTGCTCTCCTCCAAGAGCTTCGTGTAGCCGAAGGCGATGGCTCCCAGCTCCTCCACCGTGAAGCTGTCGTCGCGCAGCATCTTCTGGAAGCTGGTCACGTAGATGTCGGTGATGTCGCCCACCATCAGGATGGTCTGCTGCACCTTGCGGGCATCTTTCACCAGGTTGTTCACGGATTTGAGGGCATCGTAATACTTCTTGCCCTGCTCATAGATTTTCACCGTTTCCTGAAAGTTCTTCACCATATTCTGGGCGGTGGTCGAGGTATGCACCACGTTCTTCGAGGTGTTCACGATGCTCTGCGCGATGTTGGACGGGTCTATCACCGCCCACTGTGCGCTTGCCCTGCCGGCTGCAAACAGGCACAGGCAGATAATAAGTGTCATTCTTGTTCTCATGTTACTTTGGATTTTAGTGGGTTTCATTATTTATTCTCCGCTTGTCGGATGGTCCGGTTTCGGGGTCACACGCACGTAGTCCCCGTTCGGCGAGAAGGTCAGGACGTCCGTCGCCTCGTTGTAGGACACGTCGATGCGGAAGCCGGTGTTCATGAAAAGGTTGCCGTTCTCCTCCTGCAAGAGGTAGGTTTCCGGCTTCAGTCTGCGGCGGATGCCGCTCCGCTTGAACACCGTCACCTTGTAGGCTTCACCCTCCTTGTAGATAAGCACGTCGGGCTTCCCCTCCACGCTCTCCCAGTTCCCGCAAAGCAGGTCGCGGCGGTTGTCCACGGTTTCGCAGGATTGCAGCACCATGACCGCCAGCCCGATCAGACACTTGCTGACTTGCAGCATTTTCGTTCTTGATATACTCATACGCATTTTCTGTTTTTAGTTGATGAATCTGTTTTACTTATTGCCTATTCCTTGTTTCTCCGTCTTTCGGCAAGCTGCCGGATGGCGGCTTCGATGTCGCCGCCCAGCTTTTCCGCCAGACGGTAAACCTCCACCTTCTCCGTTTCTTCGGTGGTGTACGCCAGATATTCCTCCGCGCTCACTTCGGTGGCATAGACAGCCGACTGCGTGCCGCCCAGTCCGATCCACACTTCCTTGTAATTGCGGTTCGGGTTGATTGCCATGTTGATGGAGAGTATCTGCGACTTCTCCTTCTCCGTCAGACCTAAAAGGGACTGTATGGCATCAAACTTGTTCATATATTTCCTTTGGTCGAGGAGTATCTTGCAGTCGGAGTTGTTGATGATGCTCTCCTTGACCACGGGCGAGGAAATGATGTCGTCCACCTCCTGCGTCACCACGATCGCCTCGCCGAAATACTTGCGCACGGTCTTGTACATATAGCGCAGGTACTCAGCCATGTTCGCCGAAGAGAGAGCCTTCCAAGCCTCTTCCACTATCAGTTGCTTGCGTACGCCTTTCAGACGGCGCATCTTGTTAATGAAGGCTTCCATGATGATGATGGTCACCACAGGGAAAAGCTCGCGATTTTCCTTAATACTGTCAATCTCGAAGACGATGAACCGCTTGCCGAGCAGGTCGATGTTCTCCGTGGAGTTGAGCAGGAAGTCGTAGCGTCCGCCCCGGTAATACTGCCGCATGGTGGTGAGCATGTTGTCGATGTTGAAGTCGGACTTCTCCACCTTGATGTCACGCTGTGCCAGCTCGCGGCGGTAGTCGTCGCGCATGTACTCGTAGAAGGTGTTGAACGAGGGGACGATGCTCCGGTCAGCCCTGATGCGTTCGATGTAGGCGTTCACCGCGCTGCCCAGCTCGCCGCTCTCGGTCTTCGTCACCTTGTCGTCCTCCGACTTCCAGAGCGTCAGCAGCAGCGTCTTGATACTGTCCTTCTTCTCCACGTCGTACACGTAGTCGTCGGTGTAGAACGGGTTGAACGAAATCGGTTTCTCCTCCGTATAGGTGAAATACACGCCGTCCGCGCCGTTTGTCTTGCGCCGTATCATTTCGCACAAGCCCTGATAGGAGTTTCCCGTGTCCACCAGCACCACGTGCGCGCCCTGTTCCCAATACTGCCTCACGAGGTGGTTCATGAAGAACGACTTGCCCGAACCGCTCGGTCCCAGCACGAACTTGTTGCGGTTGGTGGTGATGCCGCGCTTCATCGGCAGGTCGCTGATGTCGAGGTGCAGGGGCTTCCCCGTGAGCCTGTCCACCATCTTGATGCCGAAGGGCGAGAGCGAGCTGCGGTAGTTGGTTTCCTCCGTAAAGAGGCATACCGCCTGCTCGATGAACGTATGGAAACTTTCCTCGGCAGGAAAGTCCGCCGCATTGCCGGGCATCGCCGCCCAGTAGAGCGTCGGGCAGTCGATGGTGTTGTGGCGCGGCACGCACTCCATGCTTGCCAGCTGGCTGCCCACGTCGTTCTTGATATGCTTCAGTTCCTCCGCGTCGTCGCTCCACGCCATGACGTTGAAGTGCGCCCGTACCGAGGTCAGCCCGTAGGAATGGGCTTCGTTCAGGTACTGGTCTATCCATTCGCGGTTGATGCTGTTGCTCCTCGAATAGCGGGAGAGCGACTGCATGTTCCTTGCGGACTTCTCGAACTTCTGCAAATTTTCCTCGCTGTTGTCGATAATCACATACTGGTTGTAGATGTGGTTGCAGGAGAGCAGCAGCCCCACCGGGGAGGCGAAGGAGAGGCGGCAGTCGCTTCTGTCCGTGGAGAGTTTCTCGTAGCGGATGTCGGTAGCCACCTTTCCGGGCATGTCCTCCGCGTCGGAGAGGGTGTGCAGGCACAGGCGGTTGTCGCCGATGCGCATTTCCCTTGCCGAGAGGTCGATGTCCTGCAAGGTCGTGTCGCCTTCGGGCATGAGCGAGAAGTATCGCTCTATCAGCCCGGCGGACTTCTCCGTGCCGACAATCTCGTCGGTGGAGAGCCGGCGCAGCCTGACAAAGCCGCTGTCGTTCATGATGCGCTCGAACTGTTCGGCGGCCTCCATAAACTTCCCGGCGGTTTCCTTGTCCAGTTCCTTCGGGATGATATGCCCCCGGCACAGCGTGCTGAAGTTGCTCTGCATCCGGTTGCGCTCCTTCGTCGTCTTGGTCAGGTAGAGGTAGCACGTGTGCTTCAGGTACGGACGCTCGTTGAAGTGACGCTCGTTGGAGCGGCTCAGGAAGCTCATGTCCTCCTTCTGCAATTCCGGCGTGTACTTCTCCTTGATGAACCAGTCCTGCTTGTGGACGATGCAGAAGTCCGGCAGCACCTTGATAGCCTTGCACCAGCAGCCGTGTATCGCCTCGTACTCCGCGCCCGTCACGGTGTAAAGCTCCGGCAGTTCCACCTCGAAAGCCACCGTGATGTCGGCGTCTTTGGAGATGATGCAGCCATGCTCCACCGCTAATAGCGGGAACTTGTTTTCCAGTGTCGTCATTTTGGATGTATTTCTCATGTCGTTTCTTCCTTTCGTTGCCGTTTGAATAATCGGGTGATCCGCCGCCGGTTGATAAGGTATCGGGGATGGTTCCGTGCCGCTCCCAGCTTCATAAGCCCGTGTTCGCCGTACCGTGCGTTCAGCGCGAAGGTCTGCCATACGAGGACGGAGGACGATGCCGCGCCGAAGCCGATACATACCCACTGGTCGATGCCGACCATGTAGAGGATGACGAACAGGATGAAGAGAGCCAGCAGACCTCCGCAGAAAATGAAGAGGTATTGTGCCTTCAGACCCTTGAACTCGACCGGACGGCCGATACCCTTGTTTATCGGGTATTCAGCCATACATTGTTTATTAAAGGAAGAATGAACGCAGGATAGTCGCGGCGACAATCAGGAAAATGCACGCTCCGAACCAGCTTGCGGCGGTCTTCGAGGTGTCGGGGTCGCCGGACGAGAATTTTCCGTACACTTTTACGCCTCCGATAAGACCGATTACAGCACCGACGGCGTAAATCAGTTTCACTCCCGGATCGAAATAGGAACTCACCATAGAGGTGGCTTCGTTGATGCCCGCCATGCCGTTTCCCTGCGCGAAGGCGGAGGCGGTTGCGGCAACCAGAAGTGCCGCAGAGATGATGAACTTTTGTCTGATGTTCTTGTTCATAAACTGTTCTTGTTTTGTGCCGTCCAAAGGGTGGATGGTCCTTTTTCGGGCGGTTGATACTTGATTACTTTACTTTGGTTTAGTGGATTCTCCCTTTGTTTCCACGGACTTGGGAGGGTCCGTTGCGGACGGGCCGTACCTTGTACCGCTGTGCCGCGTGGTGTGATGTTGTCTTACGTTTTCATTTTTTCTATCGTCTTTCGTTACACATACTTCCGGATGTCGAACTCCTCGATATTGTCGGGGACGGTAAATTCCTTGTCCGGTTTCTTCAGCCGGATTTCAATAAGCCCCTTGATGCGGATGCTCAGTTCTGTCGAGCCTGCCATCAGTTTCTCGTACAGTTCCGTCCCTTCCATGTCGGTGAAGACCTTTGCTGCCCGGTCCTGTTCCGCCGTTGTCGCCTGCGGATTCTTGGCGGTCTTGACGGCATCGTCTATCTCGTCGAAGCTGTTGCCTGAAGCCCGTGGCAGATCCGGACCATTCTCTTCCGGTTCGTCCTCTCCGAACTCCAGTTCCGAAGGCTGCATGCTCGTGAAGGTTTCGTCGAGCTTCTCTTCCGGGACTTGTGCCGGACGGTACACGGCTTCCGCGTTTCCGTCGTCAAAAGTAGCGTCTTCTTCCGCCAGCCCAATGCCTTTTTCCGAAGTGGCAGCTTCTTGCGCCGGTATGGCAGCGGTTGTCCGGGTCGATGCCATCCTGAAACGGCTCTTGCCGATGATGTCCGGTTTTTCTGCGGGTGGTGTTTCCCGTACTGTTTCCTGCTTTACCGTCGTGCCGCCCAACGACCTCCACAGTCCGGCAATGCCTCTAAGGAAGCGGACGAGCTTCGTTTCCATGATGCGGTCGTAGAGCAGCAGGAACAGGAACCACAGGTTACAGCCCACCGATACAGTCAGGAGAATCATCGTCATGCTCATAGCTCTACTTTGGGGACTGAGTCCAACATACGGTTGATTTCGGCACGGTGTGTCTGGAAATGTTCGTTAAGCACATTGTCCAGATAGTCGGCGATGGTCAGATTTCCTTTACCTAATAAATAGGTGATTTCGGTTATCACGCTGTGGTTTGCCAAACTGATGTACACTTGCTTTCCCTCTCTCGCCTTGATGCCTGATTTTTTCAGGAAGGCGCGATAGTCATTCTTTTTTCTTTTCATGTCTGTTTCTTTTTGACGGTTAAAATACTGAATTGTAATTCCGGGCGTAAAGGCTCTTTATCGCCTCCTCGCACTGGTTGAAGTGGTGCGTAAGCACATGGTCGATGTAGGCGGACAGCGACAGCCGGTCATGCCCGATCACACGGGTGATGCGCATGATGCGGTCGTGGTACTCCGGGCGCACATACGCCATCTTCCCCTCCCGCGCCTTCACTTCGGGTTCACGGATGAAAAGCCGTTCATAGTCCTTTTCGCCGCATTTGCAGCCTACCGGCACAGGCGACAGGATTTCCACACTCGCCTGCACTTGGGCAAGCATACTTCCGCCGTCATGATGCGGATTTCTGTTTTTCTGGTTCTTTTCCTGATTCATATCCATATTCATATTAAGTCTTCACGTTGTTTCCTGTACAGTTCGTTTATTTTCTCCTTGTGCTGTTCCAGATGCTGGCGCAGCACGGTGTCCACGTAGCCGCCTACCGAGATTTCCCGCCCGGCGATGTCGTTAACGATTTTAAGAATCTTGCTGTGTACGTCGCGGCTGATATAGACGCACTGGCGTGTCTTTATCTCGTTGCGGCGCAGGAACAGTCCGGTGTAGTCGTCCTCCTGCCGTTTGCGGCGTCCGCTGTCTTTCAGCGGTTTCTCCTTTGCCGGTGACGGTGCGGACGGCTGTTCCGATTCGGGAACGCTTTCTTCTTTGGGGGCCGGCGCGGGCGGCTCCTGCGCGCGGTACAGGGTTCCGTCCTGCTTGCGCCTGCCGATAGAGGCTATCAACAGTTCCTCGTCAATGCCTTCGGTGTTCACTTTCCTGCTGCCCATGTTCATCGCGGTTTGATGATGCTGACAATCTCTTCCGAGAACTCACGGATGCCGCTCCCTTTCAGCAGGGACGTGTCCATCGGGAAGATGGTCGAGCGGAAAACGCCCTTGCGTTCTTCCGAGAGGTCGCGCCGGAATTTCTTGCTGTCGGGCAGGCGTGTGGACAAGACCGACAGTCCCATTTCGGCAATCACATCTTCATACAGGTCGTACAGCCCGTTCTTCTCCCTGCCGTCCACCATCGTCCAGAACAGGTGAAGACCTTTTGTTTTCGCCTGTCCCGTCGTCATTAGGTTGTCACGGAACATCGCGGCGAATTGCAGGGTACTTTCCACGACGAAGCGGTCGGCACTCATGGGCGTGAAGATGTAGTCCATCTGGGAGAGCGTCTTGACAACGCCGTCGCTACGGAGCGTGCCCGGCATGTCGAAGAACACGATGTCGGGTTTCACCTCCTCGCTGACGAGCATCCTGTCGGCATCGTCGAGGGCGTCCTGTGAGTTACTCTTGATGACCGGGTAGGCGTTCTTCCTGACCTTGCGGAAGTGGTCGCACGCGAGTGCCTTGAAATAGAGGCTCTCGTCAATAAGTTTCGTTTCACGTTCACGCAGACCGTGGATGCTGTGTTGCGGGTCGTCGCAGTCTATGACGGCGACATTGTAGCCCTTCACGTTGTGGAGGTAGTTGGCGGCAAGAGCCGTGACGGTGGATTTGCCGATGCCTCCCTTTTGTGTTGCGAATGCAACGAAGATTTCATTACTCATGGTTCTATTGCTTTTAATGGTTGATGAATTGTTTTCCTGTTCCTGTATGGAAGCGGTGACGTATATATCCGCGTCCGCGAATCATTATCCGGGCGGTCCGTCACGTATCCGTTTCAACGGTGAAGCCGGGATTCGGATAACCGGTGAATGACGGCATTGCGTCATGAAGTCATTGAATCCGTGAATCACCGCGTTGTTGTAAAACCGGGTATCCGGCAGTGCGGATATTCGGTTTTGCAAATGTCCGCCTAAGCGGTTTGCCGGGTATCTGAAAGTTCCTTTTTCCATATCTTCAAATCGTTCGTTTCTTGAATCATGCTGCAAATAAACAAGTATATTCCGGAACTTGTATCACTTCTCCGGCAAGTGGCAGCATGTTGCGCCGGTTGGCAGCCATTGACCGGGTCAAGCCTCTGTCCGATACCGCTTTAAGGGCGTAACTTTGCCCCCGAACGGCAGGGTTCGCCGCAGGTGGCGCAGCCCGGAGTTTGAAAGGCATTCCCCCAATCCGTCCCCGACGGATTTTTATGTTCACCTGAACATAGCAAGGTATGTTTTCAGCCGCTCAAAATATTTTGAGCATCCCGGAAAACGCCTTGCCTTTGCAGGGGGCGGGCTTTCCCTCCGAAGTCGGGAAGCCTTTCAGAACTGCGGTGCTGTGACCCGAAGCGGCGGCTTATGCCGTCAATCCGCTAAATCCAAAGTAATATGAAAGAGAAAAGGAAAAGCAAAGCAGGGAGAAATCCCAAACTTGATCCGGCGGTGTACCGGTACACCGTCCGTTTCAACGAGGAGGAACACAACCGTTTCCTCGCCATGTTCGGAAAATCGGGTGTCTATGCACGGTCGGTTTTCCTCAAGGCGCACTTCTTCGGGCAACCGTTCAAGGTGCTGAAGGTGGACAAGACGCTGGTGGACTATTACACCAAGCTGTCGGATTTTCATGCGCAGTTCCGCGCCGTGGGTACGAATTACAACCAGGTAGTGAAGGAACTGAGACTGCATTTTTCCGAGAAAAAGGCGATGGCGTTGCTCTATAAACTGGAGCAATACACCGTCGAACTCGTGAAACTGAGCCGTCGGATTGTGGAACTTTCAAGGGAAATGGAGGCGAAATGGTCGCAAAAATCAGTGTAGGAAACTCGTTGTACGGCGCGATTGCCTATAACGGGGAGAAGATTAACGAGGCGCAGGGGCGGTTGCTTACGACCAACCGCATCTACAATGACGGTTCGGGAAAGGTGGACATCAACAAGGCGATGGAGGGTTTTCTCACCTTCATGCCGCCACAGATGAAGGTGGAGAAGCCGGTGGTGCATATTTCGCTCAACCCGCATCCGGAGGATGTGTTGACCGATGCGGAATTGCAGGATATAGCCCGCGAGTATCTGGAAAAACTCGGTTTCGGCAACCAGCCTTATCTTGTTTTTAAGCACGAGGACATCGACCGCCACCACCTGCACATAGTGACGGTGCGGGTGGACGAGAACGGGCAATGTATCAGTGACCGGAACAACTACTATCGTAGCAAGCAGATTACCCGTGAGCTGGAAAAGAAATATGGTCTGCACGATGCGGAGCGCAGGAACCGACGCCTTGACACGCCGCTAAGCAAGGTGGACGCATCGGCAGGTGAGGTGAAGAAGCAGGTAGGTAACACCCTAAAAGCTCTGAACGGGCAGTACCGTTTCCAGACGATGGGCGAATACCGTGCGCTCCTTTCCATCTATAACCTGACGGTGGAGGAAGCGAGGGGCAACGTGCGCGGACGGGAGTATCACGGGCTGGTCTATTCCGTCACGGACGACAAGGGCGACAAGGTGGGCAACCCGTTCAAGTCCTCGCTTTTCAGGAAGTACGTCGGCTATGAAGCCGTACAGAATAAGTTTGCCCGTTCCAAGCTGGAGATCAAGGACAGGAAACTCGCCGACATGACGAAACGCACCGTTCTTTCCGTGCTGCAAGGCACTTATGACAAGGACAAATTTGTGTCCCAACTCAAAGAGAAGGGCATCGACACCGTGTTGCGCTACACGGAGGAAGGGCGCATCTACGGGGCTACCTTCATCGACCACCGCACAGGATGCGTGCTGAACGGTTCGCGTATGGGCAAGGAACTTTCGGCGAATACCTTGCAGGAACACTTCACCCTGCCATACGCCGGACAACCGCCGATACCGCTCTCCATCCCGGTGGATGCCGTGGACAAGGCACACGGGCAGACCGCATACAACGGTGCAGACGTATCGGGCGGAATGGGCTTGCTCACTCCCGAAGGTCCGGCGACCGATGCCGAGGAAGAGGCTTTCATCCGGGCGATGAAGCGCAAAAAGAAGAAAAAGCGCAAGGGCTTGGGTATGTAATCAGAGTATCAACAATTAAAAATCAATGTATGTCACAACAAGAAGACGATTTGAGGGCATTGGCGAAAATCATGGATTTTCTGCGTGCCGTGAGTATCATTTTGGTGGTCATGAACGTGTACTGGTTTTGTTACGAAGCCATCCGGCTGTGGGGCGTGAACATCGGTGTGGTGGATAAAATCCTGATGAACTTCGACCGCACGGCGGGGCTGTTCCGTTCCATTCTGTACACGAAGCTGTTCGCCGTCCTGTTGCTTGCGCTGTCGTGCTTAGGAACGAAAGGTGTCAAGGGCGAGAAAATCACATGGCGTAAAATCTGGACGACACTCGCCGCCGGGTTCGTGCTGTTTTTCCTGAACTGGTGGATACTGGCTCTGCCGCTGCCGGTTGAAGCGGTGACGGGGCTGTATATCCTTACCATCGGTACGGGCTATGTCTGCCTTTTGATGGGCGGTCTGTGGATGAGCCGTCTGTTGAAACACAATCTGATGGAGGATGTTTTCAACAACGAGAACGAGAGTTTCATGCAGGAAACAAGGCTCATCGAAAGCGAGTATTCGGTCAATCTGCCGACACGTTTCTATTACAGGAAACGCTGGAACAACGGTTGGATCAATGTAGTTAATCCCTTCCGTGCGTCCATCGTGTTGGGTACGCCGGGCAGCGGAAAGTCATACGCCGTTGTAAACAATTTTATCAAGCAACAGATTGAGAAGGGCTTTAGCCAATACATCTACGATTTCAAGTATCCCGACCTTTCGACCATCGCATATAACCATCTGATGAATAATCCGGAGGGCTACAAGGTGAAGCCGAAATTCTATGTAATCAACTTCGACGACCCGCGACGCTCACACCGTTGCAATCCCATTCACCCGGATTTCATGGAGGATATTACAGACGCTTACGAGAGTGCCTATACAATAATGCTCAACCTCAATAAAACGTGGGTGCAAAAGCAGGGCGACTTCTTCGTGGAGTCACCTATCATTTTGTTCGCCAGTATTATATGGTATCTTAAAATCTATCAGAACGGGAAGTATTGCACGTTTCCCCATGCCATCGAGTTTTTGAACCGCCGCTACGAGGATATTTTTCCGATACTGACTTCCTATCCCGAACTGGAGAATTACCTTTCCCCGTTCATGGATGCTTGGCTCGGAGGGGCTGCGGAGCAGCTCATGGGGCAGATAGCGTCGGCAAAAATTCCGCTGTCGAGGATGATTTCACCGCAGCTCTACTGGGTGATGTCGGACAGCGAGTTTACGCTGGACATCAACAATCCCGAAGAGCCGAAAATCCTATGCGTGGGCAACAATCCCGACCGTCAGAACATCTACGGGGCGGCTCTCGGATTGTATAACTCCCGCATCGTGAAGCTCATCAACAAGAAGGGAATGCTGAAGTCATCGGTCATCATCGACGAGCTGCCCACGATATACTTCAAGGGGTTGGACAACCTTATAGCCACCGCCCGAAGCAACAAGGTTGCCGTGTGTCTGGGATTTCAGGATTTCAGCCAGCTGGTGCGCGACTACGGTGATAAGGAGGCGAAAGTGGTGATGAATACGGTCGGTAACATTTTCTCCGGGCAGGTGGTAGGTGAAACGGCAAAGACACTATCGGAACGGTTCGGTAAGGTGTTGCAGAAACGGCAGTCTATCTCCATCAACCGGCAGGATGTTTCCACCTCCATCAACACGCAGATGGATGCGCTCATTCCGCCGAGCAAGATTTCCGGTCTGACGCAGGGAATGTTTGTCGGTTCGGTGTCCGACAACTTCAACGAACGTATCGAACAGAAAATTTTTCACTGCGAGATTGTGGTGGATGCCGAGAAGGTGAAGCGGGAGGAACGTGCCTACAAGAAAATTCCGGTCATTACCGATTTCACGGACGAGGACGGCAACGACCGCATGAAAGAAACGGTGCAGGCGAACTACCGGCGTATCAAGGAAGAGGTGAAGCAGATTGTGCAGGAGGAACTGGAGCGCATCGCGGGCGATGATAACCTGAAATATCTGTTGCAGCAGAAGTAAATAAAAAAATGAAGAAAGGCTTACCATAAACCTTTCTTCATTTTTTTAGAACTTAAGCATTATCCATACTTACTAAGATTCCGTTTTCCAAAATTTTTTGCAATGGAATTTTCTTTAAGATTTCTTGATAAGTGCTATAGAAGTCATTATCAAGTCCTATATAAACAATATTGTCATGTAATTCTTCTATAACACTAATATGTGAATGCAATTTGCACTTTTTATCAGAACAATCTGATACGATACTTTTAATTCGTTCCAACTTATTTAATAAATCATCATATTGAGATAACCCTTTTGTAGTTGGTTGTATTTGATAATTAGTTTTCTTTGCCGGTTGTATATTATGTTCAGGATCTAATAATACTATGTGAAATATAGAAGAATCCCGATCAAAATAACCTACAATACGCCCCGTACTTTTTGTTATCGAAAATTGCATTATTGGAAAATCTGTCTCATTGTCCAATATTTCTTTTGGTAGCCAATCTAAATCTTTTCGTTGAATAGGAATGTTTTTAGCACTCCAATCTATTGGATGACATCTTAATGCAATACTACCTCTATTTTCTTCTAATACTTCTTGCGGTGTCATAGTACCCAAAGCACCTAATCTTTCAAGAAGCCCAATATGCCATCCCTTAGAACACTCTCCAATCTGAAAATTAGGTATCTGCTTAAAGTAAGAGAAGGAAAAAGTTATCTTCCTTCTCTTTAACTCATTTTCTTGTTCTTTGGTAACTAATGATTTGTTTCCGTATTTAGGAGAATCTGAATTAAGATTTAATAGTTTCCCATTTTTTCCCATAATACTCAATCATTAGTTCTGGAGTAATAACCTTGTCACAACGCTCATTTACATTTAAATCTCCACGTGTTTTAATCCAAGGCATCTCATTGTGGGACAATCGTTCTAATTCAGCACCGCTATATTTAAGATAATTCTCCAATATAAAGTCAATGAATTCAGCGTCTTCTGATGATAAACTCACATTGTGATTCATGCAATCATCAATATTGATTTCTGAATAGAGATATTTTGTAGAATTAAATCGATTGTAGATTTCTCGATTTACCGGACCATGAATCCATGCTTCAAACTCGCCGTCAAACATAGGTTTTTTATTGATACCATAAGACCATGCTTGAACATAATACAATAACTTCTGCAACTTTAAATTTATTAAAGACGCAAATCTATCTTCCGATTTTACTCGTAAGATAATGTAGTCTGTTATATCGTGTATTGAGTTCATCTGAATTATGACTATATCAATTTCAATGCAAAGTTAATATCTTTTTCTAATATAACAAAATAATGAATTGAATTGATGTGATTTATTCTAATGAATTTGTTTTTTATCTCCTCATACGATCCAACTCATCATCGCGCAGCATCCTCTCGTTCAATTTCTCCTGCATTCTGTCAAGGAAGTAGGTGCGGCTTTCGTTCTTCCGGCGTTTGATATCGGTGTAGAAACGGTAGCAGTCCTTCGACTCAACCCCGAATATCTTGTAAAGGAGCGGGGCAAGCTGTTTGAGCGGCATGTTGCCGTTGTTGATGCAGCCCATCTCGTCGATGCCGTAGATAAGTTCCACGAGGTCGATGGCATTGCCCGTCCATTGCAGGAGGCTGGTGGCGGTTTCTGTTGTGTTGTTGGCGGATATCAGTGGCGGCACTTGGGGCGTGGCAAGGAATTTCTGCATCTTTCTTACGAAAGACAGAGCCTTGCTGACGTAGGCGGCAATCTCTCTTTTTTCTTCTGACAGATTACGTACGGGATGGTGCTGCAACTCGATTTCGATGTAGGCAAGCGCGATGACGGTAAGGTTCATGTCCATGCCGCCGTTGCACAGTTCGATCACTTGGGTGGCGAAAGCCGTGTATGCCGTTTCCATATTGCAGTCGCCGGCTTCGTTTATCAGGCGGAAAAA